>Ga0209367_1002276_pt1 | contig 25174 bp, 17 predicted proteins | sample WorMetLIZISLAND2_FD_187412 | JGI IMG/M metagenome (GOLD analysis project Ga0209367, IMG submission 187412) | Marine gutless worms symbiont microbial communities from Max Planck institute for Marine Microbiology, Germany - Olavius geniculatus... ... | reverse complement strand
AATTTGATGGGGGTGGGGACAATTTAATTTACCATGTCACTGTCTAGTTGGATGGCTGTTTAGCCGGGAAAATTTGACTAAAATGCACTGGCTTTCATATCCCAAAGTACGGCTGAATAGCTGGTTCATTCAAGATATTGTGGCCATATTGAGCCAAATTCTCAAAGCAAATTATGATAAGTTGTTTAGAGTTAAGTGGCTTAAGAATTGTTTAGTTTTCAAAATGCACATTAGGTTTATTAATATGACATCATGAAAATTTCCGACAAGAAATCTTAATGACATATGTAATTTTTGTTATAAGCCGCAACCTATGGGTGACCAGGCACTTATTAGAGAACCTTTGTATAAATAGCAAATACCTCCCTCCCGGCAGCATTGATCAAAAGATTTATGGTATAGTTAACTCGAACTGATGTTGGGTGCTTGTATCAAGATGTGTAGTCAGAAACCAACCAGCATTGGCCCGGTACATGATGTAGTCAAGACGCACACCATGCGGTTGTTGTGCAAGCACTGACGGCACTGTGTACGGATTGTCTGGACGGTCACAGGTCGTCTCATTGTCTCCAGTCTCGTTCTGTGCTCGCTGCCAACACAGCAACATTACAACCATTCTAAAGTATGCCATATCTCCATTTGCATCATTTACAACATGCCAAATACTGTGCAGATTAACAACATCAGGGCAAAAACCGCGACCAGACAGCTTGAGGACGAAACAATAAACGTCAAGATTAAGACCATACTGTTCGAGACTAAAACTGGTGATAATGAAAAATTCTAAATAATTAACTTTTCAAAAATTAACGATTAATTAAATGCTCATTTCAACTAAAACAAACTAACAGTGGTATTCTACAAAACACAGATGTTTTATCGACTCAACGAGTGATTCAGCACTGAAACAACAACAGGTCTGTATTATCATCAATACAGTCTAAGTGTTTGCTTTATCAATCACGTTCCTAGAAAGAAGTAATTACCGCTTATTAAATGCTTGTCATTTTATCTACTTTATGTTCTCAATGATGTGATTTAAATTGTGAATTTAATAACAAAAATTGTATTAATCTTTAAAAATTTTATCACCTCATTAATCCTTAGATAATTTCTGCAGCTCTGTTAAAGACAAATGTACAGTTAATGATTCCAACACTAGCAGCAAAGAATGACTAGTTTGGTAAGAATAATCAGTATGTAACAGCATTTTCTCAAGTAAATATTTACGCTAATGTGTTTTCTCTCTTACGCGTGAAATCCAAGCATCTTCAAGATTGCCAGTGTATCGAATGAGCCGATAGCCGAGCTGATCAGGTCGAAAGTTGAAATCTCCAGTGAGTACAACAAGGTCACAGCCGACACTCGTGTGTTGGACGAACTGACCAAGCTGCAGAGCTTGCACTGCTCGATGTGCCTCGTATTCATCCGCCTCACTGTACTGAGCATGCAGCTGCAGCACCCACACATATAATAATAATAATAACTAGAAAGCAGTTAAAGCCCGCACACCTCCGAAAAGGCAATGTTGTTCGCTAGGTGGCAGCACCATCTTCGGTTTTGCAGCGGTTTCCCTTATGCCCCATTGAAAGCAATGGTAACAGAAATTTCGAAGTGATCCAGAATCCAGGATTCCTTCCGGATCACCCCCAAAATTGAATCACTGGTAGGCTGCGCCATTCCCGACATACCCTCAAAATTTCAGAAAGATCCATCCATAACTTTTTGAGTTATCTTGCTAACACACAGAAAAACAGACAAAGTCTGGCAAAAACATTACATCCTTGGTGGAGGTAATAATAATAATAATAACGGCAGCACATTTCTGTTTCATTACAGTGATTTAATGCTGCTTTGATCAGCAAGACATTTGCTGAAACCGACAATGCACAAGACTTCTAGTCAGACCGACACCTTGTTTTTAACTTTTTTCTTGCTTTTAACCCCCGGGAACCTTTACTACCAGAGGTTTAAAAAGTAAAAAATAACAATTTGTAAGACATGCAATGTCAGCAAGCTGAATCTAAGATGCTGGCAGTTGCTAGATGGGTAGACATGGGCTATGTGTGGTATGATAAACTAAATAAGTAGGTTTTGAGGTTACGTTTAAAGGTTGGATGCGAAGTGGAATGTTTAACAGAGAAAGGAAGGTTGTTCTAAATGTTGGGAGCTTTATACAAACAGTGGAACAGTGGTGTCATGTTCGAAGAGCAGAGAAGTCAACCACCCTCCCCCCCTAAATTTTGGGCTGTTAAAATATCTTCTGCTTGTCGGAACATTTTCGTCCAACAAATGCAAAGCATAAGGCTGAAAATCGCACATTTTGAAAAAATTTAAGGGCAAAACTGATATTTTGAGCACACTGTCGGAAACTTGCAACTATATGTCACAAGAAAAGCCCAACTAGTGCAAAGGGGAATGTGCGACACTGGGGCATGTTTAAAGGCCCGGTGTGAACAAAATCTATGCTCACCAATCCCAGCAACGATGTCTCATTTACACTCGCCAGAGGGCATGACCGGTCTTGCGCAGCCATATTGGCTAAAAATTGCTAATTTTTCCTATCCCCTCTCATTTAGTACCCTCGCTGGGGACGACCCCTTTCGAATTTAGGGAAAACTTTACGGATGCTGAAACTAGAGCCTTCCAGGCAGCCGATGGTGAAGATTTGGTGATCCTAGCTTGCACCATTCTTGACTGATCCACCTGTGTGACAGACAGATGGACAAACAGACAGACAAACGAACAGAATTGCGACGGCTAAGATGCGCTATAGCAGTACCTGCTGTCGCGCAAAAAATTATGTCAGTCAAATGCACAAGCTGTTGGTGACACAATGACACCTTCATTACTATGATGTCACGCTGTTGCAGACACACAGAGACAATAAATCCGATGAACCCATCACCTCCTCTGTTAAATGTGTTCACTTAGCAGAAACAAAAAGGCCATCTCATGCCATAACAACTGCTATCAAATTACATAAAGCTGTCCGCGAATACATACATGAGTTCCATAGACGTTGACTCTTAACTCTCCAACCTGAAGCTTTGCCATACCAACGGATTTTCCACAGAACCAGTCGCTGTGCGAGATCTTGTGTGCAAAGCCGTTCAGACTGAATGCATGGTGAAATGTGTCATAAATGACATGCTTTGAGAATATGCACACACCACTGCCAAACATCCCACTGCAATTCACCATACAAATGTGTGCAGGCTCATCAACATCCACAGCACAGTTACCATGGTACCGGTCAGTACCATTACATCATAAATTTATCACAAAATTATTTGCAGAGCTTAACTAAAGTAAACTAGTAAATATCAAATAACTCTCCATCAACTAGCAGACCATCAAGCGATGCTTGACGGTAAACTCCAGAAGTAGGCAAGGAAGGTCACATTAGGTATTAATGGTTATTAGTTGGATAACATCCTGACAGGATTAAAAGGTTCCTCCACTAGTAGTAAAAGTAAGAAACAGAAAATGCTGACATAAGGTTATACCTGCTGCTGATCACTGCCAAGTTTTTGTATGATGGCTGTAAATAGGACATGACATATTCTCAGTATTTCAGCTTTGATTCAAAAAGTACACCATGGTCCATAAAAAACGTGTCACTTTTATTTTTTGACTAGCTTCGTGAAACATTGGCCGATTTTAATAATTTTTGGTACGCGACATAAGGAAAGAACTTGATGCAAGTGACTGTAGTTTTGGCCACCTCACTTTAATACTGTCGCTACATTACCTTGTAAAATGCAAAAGTTGTAGTTTGGCCATTTACAACAATGAATTCATACTGGATAGCGCACACGTCAGCTCAGAAATGATTAACTGAAAAGTGATTGGCAACTATTGTGTCTCAAAAAGTCACACATGCCACATCACATCCTCTTTATTACATCATGTGCTTAAAATGTTCTCCTCTGGCGCGAATGCAAGCAGCAAACATTGACACCACTCGCAAACAACAGGCTCAACAACCTGCATTTCACAAGGCAGTGTAGTGACAGTATTTAAGTGAGGTGGCCAAAACTATAGTCGTTTGCATCGAGTTTCTTCCTGATGTTGCACGCCAAACATTATTAAAATCAGCCCATGCTGCACGGAGCTGATCAAAAAATAAAAGGGGCACGTTTTTATGGACCACGTTGTATAAAGGTATTACGTCTACATGACCTGTCCTAACCCATACTAACTTTGAAATAATTATCTGGTGAAGAAAAAGTTAAACACTTGTCTCCTTCAGACGTCATCTAAAGACTCATTATTTTCAGTCCATCTATCTTGCCCTATAGCACCCCTTCCCACTGCATCCTTATTCTCCTGTGATATTTTGCTGTTGTCAGTTCCTTAGTTACATACTTACTTACTTACACAGCAGTATCTGTATTCCGGGTTTAACTAAAGTACAATAAATAAGTAACCACAAACCTGTGAAAGTAGTGGGTGTATGGCATGACTGGAAGAATTTTCATACACAACTTGTCGTAGTCCGACTGCAACCAAATCTGACAGGCAACACATAGCCAATACTATCAGAACATCAGTAATAAGCAACAGGGTAATGAATGTCCAGTTGAGCTCAAAATCAGGAGTTTACAAACGTTTTCTGACTTAAATTAATTCATCAATCACAACACAAAAACATGGTTTGTCTGGACAGCTTTCTATATGATGCACATAAAGTTTTTTTTATCATGCCAATACCTTTAGAAGAAATGAATATCAACGTCAATCCATGTTAAATACTCCTGATACATAACCATGACATTTAGCCCTACTGTCAATATCACATCACAGAACACCATATCAGTCTAGCAGTACTCTGATGCTGTTGGCAGTGTATCTTGTCTGAAAAAAGCATGTTCTAACTATTCACATTTCTAACTATTCTCTGTTCTAACTATCTCATTTTGGACCTCTTGTTGGTCAAGCCATAATCAAAAATAGCAGTAACCGCAGCAGTGTGCCTTGGCTCATCCAGACAATACCTGTGTACAGCTAAATACCGAGTGACGCAAAAAAAACCGTCCCAAACATTTGCATACGTTATTCAGCCGAGTGGTCAAAATGAATTAGCACAAAAGCATTTATGTAATGACCAAACATCAACCAACGAATGTAGGAATTTTTTGTTTAAAACACTTCTGTATTAGCCGTGATATAAACAAAATGGTGTCACATGCCATAAAGCAATTTTTGCAAGTGGTTTATCATTTGCGTTGTCGCTCGTATGCAGGCTATACCAAAACGTCACAGTAGGCTGAATCATCAGTAACTAATCAGCAGCAAAATTGCTGAATAGATCCTCTATTCTCTTTTGCCACTGCTGCTAGACACTTTTTCCACAACTATACGGCTTTTCCAATTCTGGCTCTCTGATGGTGACATCATGCCATATGTCTGTGATAACATTCTGAAAATCTTTGAGTTCGCAAATGGTTCACGCCTTCCTTCACAAAAAGTTATTGCAATTATTCCAAACTGTGTAACGTAGTAGATTCAAATCTGTTGAATGTGGTGTTCATTTCTGTGAGCTGATGAAATTGGGCATGTTGGGATGAAGAAAATTTTGAGTTGCTTTGATGCAGTGTGATGGAACGCTGTCTTTACATAATTGGATTTAAAACTCGCTTTACATCACTAAGTGGCATTCAGTGGTGTCATAAGTGAGGTCACTGAAATTTATAAGCAAATAAGAATACATATTGCTCTACAAATGTACAAAAGGAAATATATCACCATAAAGTATACGTGCCGTTATAGTTACGCAAACTTCGGGGCATTTTCTTGTGTCACCCAATATAATATGGGCTGATAGAGTTGGTCTCCATCAACGTTTATAAGCAATATTTCATGGCAATCTAAATAAAAAAAATTTGCCATCACAGTATCAACAATTAAAAGCTTATTACAAGTGACTCAGCACTACAAAATCACACAAACAAAATTATCAGCAGTCTGACCTCTTGCAAAATAACAATGTCGTATTCTCTTTCTGACAGTTCCAAAGCAATAGCCGATATTCTTTCATTTCGATGCTGAGAGCCAAAAGGCGTAAACACACCCCTAAACAAAAATAACCAGAAAGCCCAGCTAATGCAGAAGGGAATGCTCGACAGCGGTGCATGTTTGAAGGCCCACTGTGAACCATATCTAAGCTCACAAATCTCAGCAATTTGGACACGATGACTTTCATTCGTTCATTCACATACGTTTGATGGTGTCATCGGTCTCACTCAACTTGTGTTGTTTGAGCGACCGAAAGCCAGCATTTTTAAAAGGTAGCTAAGTTTGATGCCCCCATATGAAGGATTCCTTGAACGCAAAGCACCGAAATTTAAACTAGTGATTAATGAAAACCACTTCCAATGGCAAAAATTTCATTTGGAGGTTGTTCTGGTATATATGTAGTAATTTCAGTACAATTCGCTCTTGAAATGTGTGTTGCAGCTTGAAATCGCCAAAAAGTCAACAAAACCCCTATTTTGGCATTCAAGGTCATTAATTTCGATGCCAATCAAAAGCCATTGTATGACTTCCTATTAGTGATTAATAGTAACCTAAGCCCTATATCGCACTGTTTCTGAGACACAGCAACTTATTGGCTAAAATTGCACATTTTCCTTACCCCCCTCTCATTTAGTGCTCTCACTCAAGGTGACCTTTCAAATTTCTAGAAAGCTTTAAGGATCTTGAAACTAGAGTCTTCCAGGCAGCCGGCAGTGAAGATTTGGTGATCCTAGCTTGCACTGTTTTTGACTGATCCACCCATGTGACAGTTGAACGGACAGACAGACAGAATTGCAATGGCTAAGACACACTACAGCAGTTCCTGCTGTCAGCGTAATAATTGTAAAATTATAACAAAATGTGTGGGACACAGCACTGACCAATAAACAATTCAATCAATCAATCAAAACATATTAATACAGAAGGTATGACTAAGGCTGCGTTCACACAGACACGAGTATGAGTCCGGCATTGTCTGGGTAACCGTCATGTATTTTAATGGCAGTACAGTGGCCATTCACATACATACGAATATGGTTTACCTGTAAATTTCACTCGTATGAATAGTTTCCATGCAGGTCATGTTTTTATCCAACCAGTGCAAAGTAAACTACCCGTAAACAGTATTAATACAACTTATAAAAGCTATGGCCCGTATATGATGTCAGAACTGACATCATTGTAAAACTGTTCATTGTTAGAGATGTGCAATTAATAAAAATAGTAACTTTATGGTAGGACATTGTTGTTTTATTCACGAAGCATTTCCTAGATTCGATTTCATCCAATATGGCCAACAGGCATCGAGTTATGTTTAAATTGTACAAGTGACCGTCAACACTCCATTCGTACGAGTGAAGCTTCCACAAGCCATGGCATTGAAATACACGACTGATACCTGGACAGTGCTGGACTCGTACTCGTGTCTATGTGAATGCAACCTAACCACACAACCAACCACTACAAGGCCACAATGGAACACAACTGGCTACAAGCTGACCAGAATGGACAACAACACCGAAGAACGTGACATAGTAGATAAATGGACAGTGACAAAGATGACGAATAAAACGAACAGAGACAAGGACAGCCAAGAGCGATTTTGCAAGACAAGGACAAATAAATAAAGACGTCAACAAAGTCGAAATCTTGAGACAGAAAGATAATGGGAAAATAAACGAACAGCAAAAACGACTGCAAAAATGGATGGAGTTGTCTCCTCTCTCTGCCTATTTGTTTATCCATCCGTGCATCTTCTACGTTGTCTTCTTTGTCGTGGTCTGATGTGGTCAGTTTTGATATAAATGTGGCTCCGTTATAGTCAGTCTGTCATCCATTGTGGATCATTATGGTCCACTGTGGTAATTAATCAGGTAACTGGAACTTCTGTATCTGAGAATTTTTGTTCCCGTGAATGAAAGTTCCATATATGAAACTTTCATCCCCAGGAACTTTCGAATTCGGGAACTTTCGTTCCCAAAAGTGAAATAAGCATGAAACTTTCGTTCCCTAACACTGATTATTAGGTGTATACTGTACACGATTTTTTTGCCAATTAACTTTAGGCCTATGTCAGAAATGTCGGTAAACCAAGTGTGAAAATAAAGTAGAAGATTCATACCCATAAATGTTTATAGCGTGGACATAGGCTAGCTTAATAATGTGCACATAGCTACGGTGCTTCATATTTGCATTTTTTCATCTCTGGAAATGAACAAAATACTGAGATAAAATGCTGACTGGGGTGGCATTAACAGCAAACATGTAAAAATTAGAGCTAAAAAGAAACATTTCTGTGCTTTCAGTAGAAAAAAAGCAAAAGAGTAATAAATAATAACATAGTATCTGCTGCATTAATTTAACTTAAAGCCTATGCCAGCTAGTAAACATACTGACATATGCCTATGTAAGTGGTTCAATAATAATCAATGTTAGGGAACAAAAGTTCCATCCTAATTTCATTTTTAGAAACAAAAGTTCCAGAGAATGAAGGTTCCAGGGAACGAAAGTTCCTAGAAACGATAGTTCCAAGGAACAACGTTCCACCTATGGAACTTTTGTTCCCGGGAATCACAGTTCTCGGGTATGAGAGTTCCATGAAACATTAGTGGTCATACAGTAATACAAAGCCATACGGTATGGTGAATTATGGCTTTTTCACCCCTTTGCCGGTTCACCCCTGGCTTGTTTGCCCCCTGGCTGATTCGCCCCCTGGCTCGTTCGCCCCTGGCTGATTTGCCCCCTGGCTTGCTCACCCTTTGTGCCTGGCTGATTCGCCCCCTGGCTTGTTCGCTCCTGGCTGATTCGCCCGTTGGCTCGTTCGCCCCCTGGCTGATTCGCCCCCTCACCCTGGACGATTCACTGCCCACTGAATATACCAGTGATTCGTTATTGAGGCTTGTGTTTCAGTTTACAGAAAAGCAACAAGTAAGTGTAGCGTCACGCCAATGATTAATAGTTACTTCAATTAACGTTATACGTGACAAACAGCACGACCCAAAAGGTGTAAAAGACTGCTTTTGTGTTTGAAGACAACTCGCCAGTATTCGACGCACTCCATGTGTCAACGTCGGGCTTCCGCTGAAATGAATTCTTACACGTATACTTGGGTCTAGGTCTAATAACTGCTTGAGGAATGCCTAGATCTATAGACAGCGTCAGACATCATTGCTAATATTATAAGGCGAGAAAGCATACTAAAACTCTGTAGGCCTATAATAAAATACATGTATAGGCCTAGGTCTAAAAATTCTATTTCATAACTGAACGAACCAATACTGTTTTTACATTGACTTCCGGTACTAGATAACATCTTTCGAGATGCGCGAAACATGGCACTCTAAATAACTTACCAGCAATTTAAGGTCAAAACTTTAAGTTTCTGAGACATACTAAAAGATGATAATTACAGCCAACATATGCAGATTTACGCAACTATAGTTGCAAAACAATTCAGCAACTTCATAACATAACATTTACAAATCGTCTTGTGGTGGGTGTGTCAACACCATAGATTAGTAACCTTAGTATTTTCATTATTATTTTGTTAAGTGCGTGAGTTCTATAAACAGCTCGGAAAAAAAATCGGCCAAATCTACTCTTGTGCGACAGTGCGAGCGCTTCAATGATAAAACATAAACATTATAAGCAATAAATTGTAACTGTAAATTTAACTGTATTAATAAATACAAATACGCAGGCAAAAATACAATAGGCGAAGTCGATTGGTCTCTGGACGAAATCGTGGACACACGAAAGCAGAGTGGTTGTAAAGAATCGATTTCATTTTAGAACACGCCCATAGATAAGCAGCACTGCATACCACTTGTTGGGGCGTTATTTTCATTGTTGTGCTTGTTATGTGAATGATTGTTGTAGTTAATAGGCAACATACAGATGAAGATGGGTGGGCAGGGTATACAGTCCGAGTACTTCTTTGAAGGAACTGAGAAGTTGCTGGAGGTTTGGTTCGAGTGTTCCAGGGAGAACGATTCAGCGGACCTGCGAACCATTGACCGGTAGTCACAGTTACAGAGTGTGCTAATAGAAAACAACCTCCTAGAAAAACTTCTGGATATCAGTGATGGCAGAACGAATTTGAGCAAATTTCTCCTTTGTAATTTTTATTTCCTGGAAATTTTACACTTGAGATTTGGGAATGAAATCGACGTGGAACTTTTGCTCCCAGAAGCGAAAATGTGGTGGAACTTGGGAATCACTCATCCAAAAATTGCCACTTGAGTTGACACCATAATTAAGTGCACAAAACACCAGCCTACACGCATGTCCACAACCACTACTGGTCAGGAGTCTTCAACTTGTTGAAGTTTGACCGTACTCCGAAGAAGAAGAAGGTACCAAGATCACAGTTGTCATTCCTCATACACTACCTGATGTAACGAAGTAAGTATCGGTAAGCAACAAGATACTCTTCACCCAGAGTCAGCTGCACAAAATTCAGTCACAGAAAATTGGAGTCTTCGTGGCAGCGCACAGTGAAGATGGTGTGATCTTAGCTTGTACCATTTTGATAGGGCATGGGCGTTACAAACACCTCTGCGATAGCTGAAACGTGTTAGCATAACTGTCATGCGTAAAAGTTGGTGAGTTCTTGATGAAATTGTGACAAAAGCTTAGTGGCTTTAGTTTTTGGAGCACGCTGTAGATGTGTCAGTTGATGAGATTTGTGTCGATTGTTTTAGCTGTGACTGGGAGAAGCTGCTAACATCAGTTCATTGTGCCATCATTAGTGAGAAAAGCAACAGCAGCATGATAGCCTACGTCCTCAGGTGAGACAATCACAGATTTACTGCCTGTGTTGCAAATGACATTAACCTAGTCGGCGGGTATGGGGACAGCATTTCCCCAGTCCCAGTTTATTTTATGTCTTACATCTTGATTGTTGATGCTGTGATGCTGTTTTGGTTGCCATGCTTCTAATTACTGTCAGTCTGTGCCTATGAAAATATGGTATTGTCTTTAATTCTCAATATTGTTGAACCAACAAATGTGGCATTGTGTTTGTTGTTATTTTGTGTCGTTCAGTGAAAGCTCCATGTTTGTCACCAGAAACCGATTCATTCTCAAGACATGTGGAAAGACAACCCTGCTGGCAGCTATCAAACCTCTGCTGGAACTTGTCTACGAAAAGTGCGGCTTCGATATTATCCTGGTACATATGCACACCCGTGTTACTTTACACATTGAATTGTTTCTAGTTTTTTTCTTCAGTTTTTCTCAGTGATTGGGAATATGCATCACAGTTAGTTTTAATTTTAGTTTTTAGTCGACTGTACTTAAGTATCGGTCGAGCTATTGGCATGGTTGTCTGTCTGTCTGTCTGTCTGTAACAGATGTATTGTGGCTAAGCAGTGCGAGATAGGGCTTAGCTTGCTATTTATCGCTAATCAGAGGTTGCATATTGGCTTTCAAATGACATGAAAATTGACGACCTTGGATGACCTTGAAGGCTCATATTGAAGGCTATGGTATGTCAACTGTGCGCAGGGCTCGAACTGGGAAAAAGTGCCGTTATCGTTGCTGTGCCTTCCTTCTCTTCCTCCACTCAAGCTAGCGCTATTTTGGCCACTGATCGACGCAAACATCAGCGACCAGTTGCCTAAATCTCAGAAAACGCAATTTTGATGATGCTTTGCCATTTGGTGTAGGGTTGGACAATACAGTGTTTGTTTATTGAAGCATTTTCAAAATGCAGAGCATGTGCGCGTTTAGATTACACATTAAAAATAACATAGTTAAAATACACTGTGTTCAGAAAAAAACAAACTCACGTTTTTTTATATCTCCGTGGAAAATGTTCAGATTTCCATAACATTTTCAGCGAATGCCTAGGAGGAAACTAGTATTCCATCGGTGGAAAAGCTAAATATTTTGCTACTGGTTACATCATGCTGGCATCATATTTCCGTGTTTGTAAATTATGGGTTTAACCGTTGAAGACAGACATCTGATAAAATGCCTGCGAGTCAGCAAGGGTTATGTAGCCGCAAGTTTGTGATACATGTTTCTGGAAATAGACAGACAGTGGAATATTGATGGAATAGTTCAACTTTTAAATAAAAATAATTGACATAACTGGCAGTTTCAAGCCGTTTAACTGATAACGGGAAAGCGGCCATCTACGCAGTGACGCAGTATGCGTAACCTGCCAGCATCAACAAAGTTGAGGATCTCACACTCAGCCAAGAAAATGAACCATGGAAACAGTTCACAATGAAAAACTGCATGACAAATTAGCATATTTTGGGGGCCAGTTAACAAAATGACAAATTGATGTGTTTTAACATTTCGTCAAATGTCTGTCTTCAGCAGTAAAAACCATAATTTACAAACATGGAAATATGACGTCACTCTGATGTCACCGCTAGCAAAGAATATCTAACTTTTCTATTTTCAGAATACTTGTTTTCTAGTAAACATTCCCTGAAAATTTTGTGCAAATCTAAGCATTTTCCACAGAGATAACAGAAAATGTGAGTGGGTGTTTTTTTCTGAACATGGTGTATTTGCATGTTTTCGGTGTCCCGATATTTTCTGGAATTAGTGAAAGTTCTGTTCTTTTCATATCTGTTATGAGTTGCATTACTGTATATTCTGTGCAAGATGTACTTTGTGAAAATAGATTCTTACTCATGCAGTTGCTGTCGCTGTATGACTGAATGCAGCCGTGGCACTTTCGATGTATGGAAACAGCTGTAGTTTATTGAGACAACAGTTTTAAAAAGCCAGTGACTGAGAGTAATGTTCCGTTGGCTGACGTTGTGCAGTTTACTGTCTGGCAAGGCTGTTATATCAGTGGACCAACACCCATTTACCGACTAGACTGTGGTACCGGTAGTTAGTGACCAAAGTTCAGAGTAAACAATGCTGGTTTATATTATTGGTACAGAGTGACCTGCTATGCTACCAGTGGGCAGTGACAAGACAGTATACTTACATATGTGCCAGCTCCCTTTATGCAGGCTTCTATTTTTTGGAAAATTTATCATTTGTTTTAGCCATCTAATCTAGACTGACTCCAAAATATTATGTGAATAAGCAGAAGAACAGCTTAAAAGCTTGTAGCTCCACTGCTCCCTTTCGACTACAGATAACAACTGATTTTAGACTTTAATTGCGTTTTTTGAATTTTTGCTACAGTTTGTATAAAATAGTGTTACATAAGAAGAATCGTGTGTATGATGATGCTCTTTCTAAATTGTAATTTCATTTTGGTCTACGTACATGGAAACCACCAAAACCTTTAAAAACCTTTTTCCAGCTCTGGTTTCATTAGGTGACTAACTACATGCACTAGTCCGTATGCTTTGATATATCTGTTGTTGCTAGGATGTCTTCTACTCACACAAGAACTACATGAGACCTGAACTGCAGCATGATATTCACCGGCATTTTGATGATGAGGTGAGGACTGCATTAGGTAGTTTTGACTTTCAGAAACCTGTTTAATGAACAGATAACTGAAGATAGATAGGTAGGTGGACAGAGACTTCAGTGCCTGAATTGCACATTGTGCACATTGTTGTGAGACTGACACCTCATTATGGGTTTTGTCTCTCCACCTATCTGTCCTGTACATTACCATATTTTCATAACTTTTTCGGAATATTTTTGGAAAACTTTTTTTCCAAGAAAGTATGCGGATTTTCACATCTTCTTTGGAAAATGACTGGAAGAATTTGAGAAGATCTTCCGAAGAACATTTTGAGAAAAGGGTGCACAGTTTTTGAAACTTCTTTGGAAACTTCTTAGGAAAAATTTATGGAAATGTGTAGGAAAGCACTAACGTGTCCTATACACAGAAAGTTGTGTAATAAAACGAAATTTGTAAAAAGTACACATTGTTAACACTTAGCTTAGATGTCATATGTGACATCATACGTTATTTGCACGACACTGTGGTAAAATCAGCAATGAGTAAGTAAAGCAAATCGACGTTCGGTCAACTTAAACATCACTAACTTAAAAATCATTAACTTTTGTCCACTAACGATGATGGTTAGTTGGCTAATGTTTATCCACCGTCAGTCATCACTGCGCGTTTCTAGACAGTGTTCACAAGCCATTATACAGTAGGTCTACTCAGTTGACGTTATGCGTATAGTGATTGCATTTCCTGTTGACGTACCAAGATAAGAATTTTTCCAAAAAAGTTTTGAAACTAAACTAAATACATCACATGGTCGGTATAAGTGCATCTGATTGGTTGAACCAATTTAGAAAGATAAGAAAAGAAGAAGTTCTTTGTAAACGCAAAAAAAGCCATCAAAAATTCGGAAAAGAAAACTTCTTTGGAATTCCTAAATTATTTGACATCTAGAAGATCTTTGGAAAATGCCTTAGGAAAGTTTCAAAAGTTTGGCCCCAGGTTCTTAACTCGAAAGCAGAGCATACAAAAACTAAAATTCATGTGAACTTGTCCCAGTTCATGAGTAACTGGTAGGTCAGTTTCTAGCTCAGAGGTCTTGCGGTCGGGTTTGTGTTCATAGTTAGTGTTGCATATAGCTAGTTGGATACTGTGTAAGTTCAACAGCAGATTGTTGACATATTCTTCTGTTTTTGTGATGTGTAGCTGTTAACTAGAAAATGTTGATGAAATTGATTCAAGTGATTGCACTATGCTAATTTTTATTGTCTTGGGTACATGCATTACATGGCTATCATGTAGAATAATATTGTCTTACTTATGTATTTGTTTTGTATTGTTTTAGGTGGCTGTTCTGGACAGTATATTTGGAGGTAAGCAAAGTCTACTGATTCCTTGTTAAGGAATTATATCCCGTTTTCGTGGTTATAGACTGTTATAGTGCAGTAGCTGCTTTATTTATAAACAGACTGCTGAAGTCTCATGATTGCTGCAAGCTCGAGATACGATTACTACAGATGTCTAATATGAAGTAATATCTGCTCTGTTAACTAGTACCATAGAATATAGAACTTCTGCAGTTTTGTCGTACTTTTTACTGTGTACATCAAATAGCCTGAAAATAGGTATCTTTATAAACTGACAACATTTCTTAAAATACCAGGTAGAGGTTAGATGTTGTGATGTATTTATGTGTTCTGTTTGACAGATGGTGCTGCATATGCACTCGGAAGGATCAACAGTGACTGCTGGTAAATGTCCGTCTTGAAGAGTGACGTCGGGACGAAGTAACATCCCCATCCCCACCTCGTCTCCGCATTCTTTGTCCCCATCCCCATCGTTATGTTGATGAAAATAATTGCCGCTAATAATCTGCACATTTTACTACTGTTGGCTACTAATGTACTGTCGTTTAATAACATTTTACAATGCCACACGCTATCAGTGTACATAAACACAGATTATCCACATCCCAAAACATGGCATGCTGTGTACCAGTACTGTTTGGTGAAATGTATTATTCCCATATGTATTTTTACAACAACTACCACAGACGAAAGTTGTAGTTGTCCCTACTACCGCGGGTATACCACAAATTCTATCCCCATCCCCACGGTATTACTATGGCTTTTATTCCCATTTCCGTGGGAATACCGTCGTTATTGTCCCCATTACTGCGGTTTACTGCCGTTTCCATCCCCATGTCACTCTTTAGTCTGTCTGTTTGTCTGTCTGTTTCTAAGTATATCTGTCATCTCTGTTGTCTGCATGAATCTCTGTGTCTTTAAAATGTTGGTGCTGCAGTTTGAACGTCACAGAGAGGAACATCTGCTGTTAGAAATATTATGATGTTGTTAAAGCTTAGCTTGAAGAACTTTTGGAACCTACCATTGTTTGAGGTGGTCACTGATAGACCATTCTGCTTTGATGGTGAAGGGTTGATTTTGTTGCAGCTGATTTCACTTATTAATGTAGTCGAGTGAACTAAGATGATCTGCCAGTTTGCTAGTTTTTTTCGCAAGTTATTTCAGATTACACTGGGTTTTTTATATTTTCCCAAAGTGAATGTTTACGAATTGTTGGGGCAGGACTTGTTACTTTGTAGGCCCTTACTGTCGCCCAGTTGTCAGCATCAAAGCCCACAAGGTTGTCAGCATTTTATAGATATGCATGAATTATCACATTATCTTTTACTACAATTTGTGTAAATTTTGTTGATATGCTGATATTTTTATTTTCTTCATCCGATCTGTGGTAAATTTTGTCAATAGAATCATGGTTATATGTACACGGTGCACACTGGTATCATTTATTTAATTGCCTGTGTTTTCAGGTATTTGTTCACTATCGACATGATTGGGGTTAGCCAGCCTGATCAGACTCTGGAAATATCCTTGCACATTTTTGTAGGCCGTATATATTTAGACGTATTTCTAATTGTGTTGGTAGTAAGAAGTTCGGCACCAATAGTTTCAAAAAATTTTCCTTCCCTAGGGCAGGACTACACAACTATTACCAGTATGCCAGTTTTTACATTTAATGGACTGGGTTATGTGTGGTTATGCAGTGAAGTATACCAGATGGCGCAAAAAAAGTCCTGAACTTTGCGTAACTATAACGCCACGTATACTATATATAGATAAATTTTCTTTTGTACATTTGTAGAGCAATATGTATTCTTACTTGCTTGTAAATTTCACTGACCTCACTTATGACGTCACTGAATGCCGCTTAGTGACGTGAAACGAGTTAAAAATCCAATTATGTAAAGACATCGTTCCATCACACTGCATCAAAACAACTCAAAATTTTCTGCGACCCAAGATGCCTGATTTTGTTAGCTCACATAAATGAACACCACGTTCAGCAGATTTGAATCCACTACATTACACAGTTTGGGATAATTGCAATAACTTTTTTGAGAAGGAAGGCATGAACCATTTGCGAACTCAAAGATCTTCAGAATGTTATCTCAGACAGATGGCATGATGTCGTCATCAGAGAGCCAGAATCGCAAAAGCCGTATGTTTGTGGAAAAAGTGTCTAGCAGCAGTGGCAAAAGAGAATAGAGGATCTATTCAGCAATTTTTCTGCTGATCAGTTACTGATGATTTGGTCTACTGTGACGTTTTGGTATAGCTTGCGTAGGAGCGGGAACGCAAATGATAAACCACTTGCAGAAATTGCTTTATGGCATGTGACGCTATTTTGTTTGTATCACGGCTAATACAGAAGTGTTTTAAACAAAAATTCCTATACATATTTGTTGATGTTTGGTCATTACATAAATGCTTTTGTGCTAATTCATTTTGACCGCTCGGCTGAATAATGCATGCAAATGTTTGGTACGTTTTTTTGCACCACTCGGTATGGTATAGTGCAGAGTAGGTGGGTGTTGTTTTTTGCTCCACAGAGTTTTCTGAACTGTATTGACTTATGCAAGCTGATTAGTGCTGTGCGGACTGATGAAATGTAAAGCGAAATGTTCCTTGATGTGCATCTCTACCTGCTGATGGTGGATATTGATCCGGATGTGATGAACATGTTCACGCAGAATTATGGGCTGACTGCAGTTGAACTCACCAGGGTAACCCAACTTCATGCTAATACTTAGTGCTAATGAACTATATTAAACTAGAAAGCAGTCAGAGTCCGCACACCTCCGCCAAGGCCATGTTGTTTGCTAGGTGGCAGCACCATTTTCGGTGTGACAGTGGTTTCACTTATGCCCCATTGAAAGCAGTGGTAACGAAAATTTCAAAGTGATCCAGGATCCAGGATTCCTTTTGGATCACCCCCAAAATTGAATCACTGGTAGTTTTTGCCATTCCCAGACAATTTCAGAAAGATCCGTCCATAACTTTTTGAGTTTGTTTGTTTGCTTGTCTGGCAAAAACATAACCTCCTTGGTGGAGGTAATTAAAATTAAAGCCTTTATTTTCCAGTTTGTTGATGCTTTGGCAACCACTGCTCTGTTTGTGAGTGATTCGTGTTGTGTCCGTGACAAATTGTTTGCCATGGTGACATATTGCAGCAAACGGAAATTGTTCCGACAAAGGCAACGGCAGTTAAAGGTTGTAATTTTGATCAATTTGTATTGCTTACTCGTCATTATCATCAGTAACGTGTAGTCGGTGAGCACCATAGCATCACCTCCGAGTGTCCACGTGACAAGGCTTGTCTCCAGAGGTCAGCAGGTGGAGCGTTGTTGTCTCTGCAAAGTTAGTGGAGCCGTCTGTTCCTGGGGTGGCCTGAATGACATCTCCAGCTACAGTCAGACTGATGGTCAAGTCCACGTGGCACCGCAGAGCCCAGGGCTGCTTGCCAGTTACTGTTTAGCCACAAGTTTTTTTCAAAGATTGAGTGAATAATTGTCATATGATATAGCATGTGTAAGCATACACCTTGTTGTTGTTTTCTGTGGCTTGTAGAAGACCGGCATCATCAATCTGATTCCGGGAACCATCATTGATGATTATCTCTTTGATCCGTGTGGATACTCCATGAATGGAATCTTGCCTGATGTACGTTAAAATATCCAGTGATTATACAGATTATGAATTATTTCCGTTTTCAGGTCTATTTGCAGAAAACTTGCAAAGTTATTCAATTGCCTTTATTTACATATCTTACAGTGATTGTTGTTGTATTACTTGTTTGAGTATTTTTAATTTCTGCCCACATTAAACCTTTTAACAGCCACTGAGCCATTTGCCGTGTCCATTGGTGGCCAAGTATGAGTCTCGGGTGGACCTTGTGGTCACCCATTGATCACAAGTAGGGGCTTGAGACAGACAGTTTTTTTCACTTAGATCTTTGGCTTCTGGCCCATCTTTGTATGATAATAAATGAAAAGCTTTCAGCTTTAGGAGGCTACACCTTCTTGGCCCACCACTAGGGGCTTTGGACCCTGCTGGGATTCTGCCCAGACAGATCCCTATTAGGTAGGTGGGTAGGTACGAGCACTTATAGGCAGTGCAGATTAAACAGAAAGTTACCACGCTTTACATTTGCCCTTGATCTGCTCCCATGGTAAATCCCGCATCCACCACTAGCGCTGTCTATCTTGATTGGCAGTTGACTTTTTTATGCCTCCGCCAACTACAACGTAGTGGCTGGAAGCATTATTTTTCGGAGTGTTCGTGCGTCCGTCCATGCCTGCGTGGACTTTGAGCACAAATATCTCTAGAACGGATGGAGATATCGACAAGCGGTGAATGGCATTATCAACTAGGATCTCTCTCATGTTGAACAAAAAAAATCATGAACGTTTGTCCACTAATGATGACGGTTAGTTGGCTAATGTTTATTCACCGTCAGTCGTCACTGCACGTTTTTAGACAGCGTTCACAAGCCATTATAAAGTAGGTCTACTCAGTTGACGTTACATGTATAGTGATGCGGTCACCTTTCTTAATTAATTTCTCTTCTAATTCATCAAACTGCCTAATTCTTTCTCGATCACTTAAACCTTAAGTCTTTCTGCAACACTGGGGTTTTGTCATTAATTTCGTTGGGTTTCTTATTAAGTGTATAAATTAATAACACTTTCTCTGTTTAAAAATTATTCTCTCCCTGCAAACTTTTGCAGCGATGTTCATTAGCCATGCAAATAATAAATATTCATGAGATGCAACGAATCACGCCGCATTTTCATCGTGCATGACCAGTCATCGGTGGCAGGGTCCAGTTATTGCTTGGCTATAAATAGTTTCTTTTGATTTCCATTTTTTCGCATTACACGGTCTCTCTGCGATAGCTAGCTTATTGTCACATGTTGGCGGAGGCACTACAGTCGACGGAGTCGCAACGACCATCTAGTTCTTGGTTATTTTGCTGCTAATTTGGAGCTGTGATTTGTCAAGTGTGCAACAGTAAATGCAAGCTCGGCAGTTGTTGCTAAGTCATGGTTTGTGTTGTCAGGGTTGCTACTTCACAATTCACATAACTCCCGAAGTTGAATTCTCGTACGTCAGCTTTGAAACTAACGTCCCACAGGTGAGCAAGCGCCATATTGTCTGAACGTACCAGCTTGTTGGTTTCAAATCTGTTCAAGAAAGTGTTAAACTGTACTCCATTGTTGCTTATTATTTAACAGCTTGGTCATGTTATAAGACATTTTTGCTGCTCGGTAGTAATTCGCATTTTGCCTCCAATTCTTTGATACTGTGAGTAGTTTGACTTCAGTTCTGAGTTTTCGGCATTTTTCTGGAGTGAGCTGCATAGCCTGGAATAACTTTGGTAATAGTATTATCGTTGTAGAGAGTGTTTATTATGTATTGTGTATTTCTTCTGAGCACATATTATGAACATTATGTGCAAGTATGTATCGTATAACCATTTAACCATTAACTGTGATGTTGTGCTGAAGTTTTTCCATATAAGCTCTACTTTGTGGTATACACTCATTGACTATAGTTAATCTGAACTGTCCACTATATCTGTACAGTAATGTGTTTGTTCTGGCAGGAGACCTATGATGGTCTTATCACTTCAGTGGTGGACATATTCAAGCCGGGAAAGTTTGTCATGACCCTCTTCAGCAATGAGGTAACCACACTTTTTGTCCAGTTAACCCTTCTGAGCCGATACAGTGATTTAAGTAAGTGACATGAGCGATTATAGTGTCCATAGCAATGTAGCATCACTGCACAGTCACTGAGCAAGCTGGGAGGTCGCTTTGGAGCCAGAAAAAGAGATTGATCTTCAAACAGGACTGGAAGACAGCCACAAAAGGTGCAGAGATTACATGTTTCGGTAGACTGTTCCACACGTGAACACGAATAGCGTCAACCGGAAATGTGATGTCATTTTGTTAACATTGTGACAGCTCATGCAACTTGGCTGAAACTTTCAGTCAGTTGCATGGGCTGCCAGCATTGATGAGTGTTTTCTCTTCCGGCAGCCTGCATTTAGAATGTTAATAGTTTTATATTTGATGTAAATGCAAAGTCCTTCTGGATTACAAGGCTCACAGGGTGGTGTCGATCTTTGTTTCCTTAGCCCTCAGACAGACGTGCAGACCACAAATACAGGGCTAGTGCATTGCATGATGTGCATGTTTACGTCCCAGCTTTTGCTAATTCTCGTTGCGCTCATCCACAGGGGGATGGCCAGGCTGAGTTGACAGGCTCGGTTGACCTGGGTGACTGGTTTATCGATCTGCAGCTGGTCACCCAGTCAAGTACTAACCAGACCCAACATTTATTAATTTTGTTGATGCTACCATTAACATTACCAAGTACGCCAAACCGTTATATGTTTTGTGTGGGTTATAAAGTAAATTTTTGTTTATTCATCTGTACATGTGTGTTGTACGCTAGGCATCGCGTGCAGCCCATGCTCACTACCCAGTGCGCAACTCGCCATGGAGTGCTCTGTATCGTCGCCTGGACTACCAGCTCTGTCAGATCAAGAACTACAACCTCACCTACGCTCTCTTCGCTCTCCAGCCTCCGGCCATCGGCTGAGATTTAGCCTGCCGCCACGACCGCTCCCACCGTGGTGGCACTGTGTCATCGGCTTGTTCCAGGTCCTCTGAGGACCGTCCTAGTCCCTGGCGAGCCGGTGAGGCAGTGGTGGGTAACAGTGGTCGTGGTGTGCCTCAGTCGACGACAAATCCACTCGACACTAATAACAGCAACGATTTTTCTAATAATGGATTCTTTGCTTGTTGTTGTTTTTCTTATAGTACGCAGTACGTCGTCCGTGTTAGATTCAGGGTGGCGGTGCTGTGTTTGTTCGCTCACCTGCTGCTTGTATATCGTCGTATTATAGTGTTTATCTGGCTGTCGACCCAGACCAAGCGTAAGCTGTGGCGTCTGGTGTCGCTGGCATCCGGCCGGGAACCGAGCTAATTTGCTTACCTGTCTGTTCTAATGGGTTCGGTTTTCTTGTATCAAACGTGAAGAAAAGCCAACTGTTAGTGTGGCTGGGCCATTAGGCCAAGCTGCGGCAATGGGCCAATCAGAGGTGATGTGATTGGCATCGGAATAAAAGATGAAATGCCAGAGAAGAAAGAAGAAAGTTATCGTCGGAGTTGCTTACTTGGGAAATGTGCGATCGTTTCACTGTGGGAATTTTGCTGGAATTTCGAGGTGCAGTCTTGCAGGAGAATCGAAATGGTTGTATTCGCATGGAAAGGGTAATGGTCATAATGCTGCAAGCTGCATGCTTACAACATGATGTGGTTGCATCACAACAGTTACTATGCGAGGCATTAAATTGTTATGTTTTATCTTACTTATACGAGTCATAATGTCTTACGTGATTTACTGTTGAATTTTAGTGGCTTTTAGGCTACATTTTTCTTAGTATTCATTGGTGGGAATTTCTGGTTTCAGTTATCTATTCATGTCTCAAGTTTTTGCAGAGTATTTTTTCATTTTTCTAAGATTCACAAACAGAGTCACGTAAGAGTTTGGTCTGTTCACATAATTTAAAGTGCTTTCAGTTGTTATCAGTGGTAACGTCTCATGTGATCGATTTCCAATTCATTGTTGAATCCATTTGGCTTTTTGGCTTTATTCTTTCCAGTAGTGATTGTGTATATCATTTAACCTTATGGCACTGAATGGTCTATTTTGTGCTGATGTGCCATTAAGAAACTACTCACTCATTTAACGTTGTAATAGTAGTACTGCAGTGGCTGTAATTTAGTTTATATTTTTATCGTGAGTCAAAAAAACATGGCTTTAAACTCTTGTCCATATTTTTGTCAGATATTGACCGATCTTCAAAATTCTTACACTGGCAGACTTGGCAGAACAATTTGCAATAGAACGATTATTGAAGTTCCCACCATGCCTTTAAGGTGTTGCTACACTACCTTGCAAATTATTTGTTTTCTTCAAAAATTGCACCGAACTAAGCACATCAACAATGAATTTAGCGTGCATGATCTGAAGAAAATGTGATCATGGTAGATGAGCTGGCACTAAGCCAGCTAGACCAGCTTATGGTGTAGTAGATGTAGATTGTAGGGTGCAGTTATCAAGCTGTTGCATTTTCACTGCTGCATGTGTTACTTCTAATAGTCATTGTCATGCATAGTATGGAGATGGCAGCCACCGCCGTCCATGCTGTTTTTGATCATTATCACATTGCAGAATAATAGAATTAATTGAGCAGTGCATAGAAATCTTTGTGCAGGCAACTAACAGAAAGTTATCATTATTGTGATACTTCTGCGTAGTCTTTGTGGAGTCGTAATCAAAACTTGGTTTTGTTTGACGCATATTTGGTGTATCTTTTTAAATACTTTTTTGCTGGTGCAGCACCGAATAGTGTTTTTGAATCCATTTTAGCGGAGAGTCAGTTTGCATCAATGTCTAGACATCTGTTATGCTGCTTGCTGTTGTCCTAGCTGTTAAGGGTATAAAACTTGACTTCTTTGCTTGTGATGTTGCTTTTGTCGAATTTATTTAGTTTTTCTTTTGTGTCAAAAATCAGATTGTGGTTTTTTTTTGACATTCCCCTTTTCTCTACCATAAATTTCTAAGTTTACTTGAATAAAGATGCAATACATTGCTTGTTTGTATTTCTGGTCTATCTGAAAGTTTGTTTGTTTTGATGATGTGTGCTCAGTGTTGGTGATTTTTGTTCTCACTAGTTCCGTTGTTTGTTAATTCTGCTTGATTTCTGTCGATTTGCAGCACTTGATTGAACAAACAGAGAAACAATGGTTGAAAATAATTCATGTTTTTGTCTTTTGTGTCATTGCTTATAAAATGAAGTCAACGGGCAACAGAAATGGTTGCATTATAGAGTAGTCCCCGGAACCGTCGCCATTCGCCTCTGTCGCCGCCGTTAAGGCCTCGGACCGCAACCAGCCGTTAAGTTAGTGGTGTCTCTGACCGCTAAGGTTCCACGCCGCCGCCGCCGTTAAGCTAGCGGTCTTAGCAGTTTAACGAAAAAAATGTGGTCACACTGCTACACGCAGAGTGCCAGCGTGCATGCACATGTCAGTTGTCATGTATGGTCGCCACAGTAGTGCCAACTGCCGATGGTGACTGACAATCAGTGAATGAATATTAATGAACATGACTAATGAGAATTAAATTGACATGAACTTTCGATTATTTTGTATTATTTTTATAAATAACAATGGTTTCGTGGAACGCCGAGAACATGTCCTATGTTTGTTACTGTACGACATACTTTAACACCCGATGAATCGTGGAACTGTGGGGCATAAATTCGTCAAGCTCGGCAAAATTGGTGGATATGTTCGCTCACGTGGCAAGTTGGATATGCGAAAGTATTACGGCCCGCGGAAAACATTCTCGCGGGGCCCATCTGGGGTGAAAATTTTTAAATGTTGCTTTTTAAAAAGGCGCACTCCGGTGTACTTTATATTTCTGATCGACGGCGCCCCCCCCAAACGTCGCTGAGCCTGGGGTAACTTACTCCTATTCCCCCCTCGACAGGCCTGTTAGTGACAGATGTCTTAGCGGTCCAAATCGCTAAGCCGCAGCTAAGGTTAGCGGTCCGGACCGCCGCTAACTTAACTGCTGCTAAGGCTTCACACCAGCCGTTAAGGCCTTAGCTTAATGGTTCCGGGGACTATTGTAAAGCAAATATCACATAATACACAACAAAAAATTACAAAACTGCATCACTTGGTTATAATGATAATACTCAGTCCAAACAGTTTTGAAAGGAAAGATGTCAGTCATGAAACAACTATTTGACGTAACCGCTATTTAGGCGGTGCTTATGTGTATGACAAGAGTAAAAAGTTGCATGCAATTTTAGTCATGTATCAGTTTTTTCCGGTATCACAGGTGTAGGCGCCACCTTAAACTGGACTTAAAATGGTGGCATGCCTCGGGCTTATTTTCAGTAACTGACCGATTAACCAGCGGCAGATATCACAGGCTGAACGGTAGTTCAAGCCCTGTGTTAACGGCGACTTCTCTTTCTTATGGGAAAGCCAAAAATTCGACCCCCCACAGAATCAAAACCCCTGATCTGATTGAGATAAAATTTGGCACGGTTGATTACGGCGAGAGGACCCCCTTATGCAAAATTTCATGTAAATCTGCACAAGGGGGGCTTCTCGGCAAATAGGTGAAATATACGCAAAAATTTTTATAGCTATCCATATACCTTTTTTTTAGTCAACTCACCTACAGGTCAGACCCTTCGGCCGATTTTTGCGCGCGATGGCTCAAACGACGCGGTCTCGCGCAAGGATGTGCCTTTTGGGGGTTAAAAAATTTGAAATTAATATTTAACGTATTTATTCAAAAAATTCAAAAAAAT
>Ga0209367_1002275_pt1 | contig 25180 bp, 14 predicted proteins | sample WorMetLIZISLAND2_FD_187412 | JGI IMG/M metagenome (GOLD analysis project Ga0209367, IMG submission 187412) | Marine gutless worms symbiont microbial communities from Max Planck institute for Marine Microbiology, Germany - Olavius geniculatus... ... | reverse complement strand
AGCGTACAAAAAGTAAATACCAAGGGTATTATGTTTATAAACGGCTAAAATTATTTAATAATTTTATGGCCAAAAACTTAAAATTGTACAAAAGGTTATTCTTGCAGTTCCAGAAACTTCTGACTGAGCTAACGTCTCCCGTTTCAAATTAAGTAATTTGAAATTGATTACAGCTGCTGCAATTTAAAGATTTAAAAAAATTAAATTTTTATCATTGCAAAATTGCAATTCTGTCCATTGGGATTTGGTACTTTTCAAACGGACTTTCTTTACTTACTTAATACTTAAGCCGTCGTCTGTCGAGGACGATAATTAGATGGAACGGAAGTTGAATTTGTTGCCACGTAAAACTTTATTTTTTGTTTTATTACGGTTTTGCTGCATATTTCGCAGCGTTGTTTGACACGTGATTCGTGTAGTAATGGGAGGTGGTCAGAGTGTGGATATTCCAGGTGGAGGAACGGAAGGATACCATGTATTGCGGGTAAGTTGCTGTCACTTGTAGGCGTGGCTCTGGATTAGTACCTGGCCCGGCCGCTGACTGTCAGCTGGTCTCAGTAGACCCGTAAGCGACTCACCAACCGTTTCTCGCTCGCTCGTAAGTAAATCTCGCTCGCTTTTCTCGCTCAGCGAGCTTGACTGCCTTAGCTGCTACGTATTGGCATGGAGCCCGCAGCTTGCTCATATAGGCTCATTATACAGGCTTACTCGTGTATTTTTTTTTAACTTTATTTAGTTATTCTCTGTACAGTTTGATCGGCGTCATTCTGCGTCGTTTTATTACTTACAAATGAATAGAAATAAAAGAAATTAATAACAGTAAGTGTTGTTAGTTTCTTGCCCAAACCCATCGGATGATCGGCTAGTCTATTGAGATTTGAGATTGCTTCTCGGACTTCTTTGCTTTTAATACTAAATTGTTTTATGGCAAACTATTATTAACAGGTAGTTCAATTTAAGCGTCACACCAGCCGTCAACGACAAGTTACTTTAGTGCCTGCACAGTCTGTCTTTCATGCTACAGATTATAGTGGGAAAAACTTCCCGTAATTGTCATGAATGAAACGAAACACAGTTTATTGGTGCACGCGTGGCGTGAGCAACGTAACATATTCAAGATATAAAAAGCTTCCTTTTCACCCATAATAAGGCATACGTGCATTACGTGGTAGTTGTAGAGAATCGCCTATTGATAAAAATGAAGGAATTATGAGATTATGAGATAATAATTATATTGCCACTCTGAAATTAAAGTTGTAGCATTACAACACGAGAAAATCGTGCCATTTTGAATTTTGCTCGCTTCGCCTCGCTCATATATATTGTCGCTCGCTCACAGGAAAAATCTCGCTCGCTCTGGCTCGTCTCATTTCTCGCTCGCTACCGCTCGCTCTCGCTGTCGCTTACAGGTCTAGGTCTCAGATCATGCTCATTCTGCATACTTATGTTTTATGTCGTCAGGCCGACCTGCAACAATTTTGTAGACTGATATTTTGCGGTTGCTTGCTTAAATTTGTAGAACAGCTGTCTAGTTATAAGTTAAGATCACTGAAGGGCTTGTTCCATGCAGCGCCGCTCCAGTGTATCTTTGTAATATATCTTTTTTCTTGAAAAGGACACGTGAAGACAATACTGCTATCTTGCTCACTAATACAGTAAGTAATTAAGTCCCATAATCTTAGTGAACGGCAAGCATTCATATTCCTGTCATAACTGTCAAAGGATGGCATGATGCTAAGAAGAAAATCATTTATACAGTGATATGCAAATACATATGTTGCTGTGTATGGTGTTGAAATAGTTGTTTGTTTGTGTTTGATTCTTCAGGTGCAGGAGAATTCTCCAGGACACCGTGCAGGCCTCGAAGCTTTCTTTGACTTCATCGTTTCTATTGGAAACACACGATTGGTGAGTTTTGATGATCAGTATTAGGACTGTTAGAAATCATTGTACCTCCACAGGTGGCAATGGTTTTTACGTGCAACAGCAACTGCTGTAGTGCGTCTTAGCCATCACAGTTCTGGTCGTCACTCTCATCGGTCTGTTCGTCTGTCCATCACACATCAGCATCACCAGGATCAGTCAAAAACGGTGGAAGCTAGCATCACCAAATCTTTACCATCAGCTGCCTGGAAGACTATATAGTTTCAGGAACTGGAAAGCTATTCCATAAATTCGAAAGGGGTCACTTCAAACGAGGACAATAAATGACAGGGAGTAGGGAAAATTTGCGATTTCCAGCCGATATGGCGTTGGCAGAGCAAGACAGGTTACGGCCTCTGGTGAGTACAAGTAAAATACTATAATTAGCTGCCAGCTGTCTGGAGTCCTCTGGTAATGGATTTTCTTTTACTGGGCTTTCAAACATGCACCGTTGTTGCACGTTCCCCTTTGCGTTAGTGGGTCTTTTCTTGTTTCCATATAGTGTTGTGGGTTAGACCACAAGTTTGCTGAAGGAGATAACAGGTTTTCCGTACAGGGTCAGAAGGTGTTTTGTCAGTTCAATTCTATTTGCTAGTAGTTTGCTTCGTACATGTTAGATAAAAACATGTCATGCGCTGAAACTACATGTACGAGTAAAATTTTCAGGTAGCCTGTGCTCATGTCTCTGTGTATAGTCATCATTGGAATACATGCAAACTCGTGTTTACTGGAACTCGTATACAGGTACCCGGACTCACACTCGTGTGATTCCATAATGGTATCTGATGCTGTGTATCTCTGAGATGGGTTATTTTGAACAGCTATCCGACACCACACACAGCGCGTTGCACTAGCCCCTTTATCTGTGGTCTCGCAGTGTAAAAACTGTTGTCTGGCTGAGGGCTAAGTAAACGGAGGTCATTGCCGCCCTATGGGCCTTAAGGCTCGGGATGGACTTTACGTTTATGTATCCAACACCCAGCTTTAAGGCTTTAACTGTCATATTGCTAGAGTTGGTGCTCAGGCTATAATACTGACTGTGTTATCAATGTGACTGTCAGCAATAGACTGCCATGTGTTGCTAAACAATGTAGAATCAAGACAATGAGACGCTGAAGGATCTGCTCAAGGCAAACATTGAAAAGCCTGTGAAGATGTTGGTTTACAGCAGCAAGACTCGGCGAGTGCGTGAGGTTGAGCTGGTACCCAGTCATCATTGGGGTGGACAGGGTCTGCTAGGAGTCTCCATCAGGTCTGACACTTTGGCTTTGGTATCATTAACTGCTATGTGTAACTTCATCATTGTCTAGTATGCAAGAGTTGGTGTGAGCACTAGAGTCTATGGTGCACTGCATTGGGCTGGATTTCTGGTGGTTTTTGTGGTTTTTACATGCGAGAGCTAGCATAGCTATAGCGCGTATTAGCTGTGGTAATTCTGTCCATCCGTCCGTCCATTTCTCTGTCTGTCTGTCGGTTTTGGTGTCACGACCCGGTACCATTCCAAGACTAGGTGACATAGAGACTTCGGGTTTTCACCATATGATAGCTTAGAGTCTCCAGTATTTTGTGACAAAATTTCATGCCACTGGGTGAAGTTGGTTCCCACGAACGAGGGGGAGAAATAGGGCAAACGCAAGTCTGATCCGTAGACCAGGCGTAAGCGTTTTTACAGTGTTCGCAAGATGGTGCTAGGCAACTAACTCGTTATGCGATGGAGATGGGAGATTTCAGTATCTGTATATTAACTTAGCTTGAACGCCCCAATTTTTCGCTAAACTACTGAACAGATTTGGAAACGGTTTGGACTGCTAGAATCCTTATCCCACGAGCTTTCCATCGGTACTGGATTCGCATATCCAGACTTAGTGGAAAATGTGAATTTTGACTAAGTAGGTCGAAAAGGGGTGTGGCAACTTTCGGAAAAATATAATTATGTCGTCAAAGTATGTGAATTAGAAAGAACGGTGAGAAATACTAAATGTTGCATTTATTAGTGCAGTATATAGGGAATTTGGTGATATATAGTTTTTATGAAAACTAAGTGAAGAAATATGAGATCGATTATTGAAGATTGATTTCGTTGGTGGCTGACGCAAAAGTGAGTGGCAAAAAAGGTTAGGATATATTTTTGGTTAAATCTTAATAACTACCGCACTGATTACTACATTGTTGACAGCTACTGGAAGAGGAAAGGACTGGGTATTTTTCGGAATAGGTGTTAGAATTTATAAAATGGAACTTAGATTATATAGGAAGTTTAAAGTTGCGTGTACCCTATGTGAGCAGTAACCTAGGTAAGATGGCGTTGAATGACCTGTTTTTTTTTTCAAAATTTGGCTATATTATCATAACAAGCAATGGTGGTGACATGCTTGTTAATGGTATCAACATCAATGATCTTGCATGACCTTGAAAATATAGAATTTTGTGATTTTGTGCAATTTTTGGCTGCAGAAGAGTAAAATGTGATGGATGCACTGATGGATGGATGGGTACGATGGAAATGGATGGAGATAAACCGATATTAACTGCGATTAAGAACTGCCATAAGCTGTCGCGCATCTCATGAGCATTAGCTCAGATTTCTATTTGGATCTGGCTTTGATCAGGATTTGACAGGATCCTGCATCTGAGGATCCAGCCTGGATCTTGATCTGGCCTGAAAACCACTGGGTCCAAATACAATACAATACAATTTGGAGTGAAAAATGCCAATGGCACCACAGTCACTTTACAGTGAACTTTTAAATAGTCTGTGGAATGTGGAATTGTGGATTTCGTCCGGATTTGAATCTGCCACTATACAAATTGTTTTGATTCATTTATTGATCGATGGAACATCTTGAATGTGGTGTTCCCTTACTAGACAGAAATGCCAAGTAGTTAGTGGGTAATCAATAATCAGTACAAGTAATTTGAGCAAAGCTCACGTGACGTGCGATAGCAACGGTCCTACCACTTTGGCAATCAGTGTAGACTCCATGAATTTAAGAGATCGATACTTAGATTCTTAAAAATGTACGTTCTGTGCTAAAAATGTGATACACAGGTTGTCCAAGTCCATCTTCAGCCATTTTGGCACAATTATTCTTAAAATGTGTGTTGAGCCGGAAGTTGCAAAAAAAATCACTAAAAATCCCTATTTTGGGGATTCAAGGTCGTCAGTGTTGACACTTGTTAATAATAAGCTTGTCACTATTGCTTGGTAAGATAAGCAGCATGTCTGTGCCTATTTGCAACCGTTTTACGCTACACGAGATAATTGCGGTAAAATATCCACTTTTTAGAAGGAGGGGTAGCTGTCTTTGATGCCCACCTGCACCGGTTTCCTTGAGCCTAGGGTGTCGGGACTTGGACTGCTAAAATCTACGTCGTTTAATGCTAAAAATTTTATATGCAGGTTGTCTTGGTCTCTCTGCAGCCATTTCATCGCAATTTGGTGTTGAAATGAGCGCTGCATCCAAAAATTGCGAAAAATTCACTAAAAAACCCCTTTTTGGAGGGATCAGGGTCGTTCAAGGTCATCGATGTTGATAAATCTAAAAAGCCTGTCCTCTGTGCTTGTTATAATAAGCAGCATGTCTGTACATATCTGCAACCGTTTTCACACTATTTGAGCCAATAACGGCAAAATGTCTTTTTAGGGGGTACCCCTATTTGATGCCCTCGTTCAAGGGGAACCCTCGCACCCAGGGGCACAAAATTTTGTCACGGTGAACTACAGTCCTTGGGGCAACCTACAGCGAAGATTTCGTGATCCTAGCTTGCACCGTTTTGATGCAGATCACTAGTGTGACAGACAGACAGATGGAGAGATGCCTAGATGATGTCTAAGACGCGAAGCATTCTGCTATTGCGTGTAAAATTCAATAAAAATATTTATATAGCGCCATTAATCGATAAGTGAATCTGAGGCGGTTTGGCCATGGCTTCCTGCTGTTTACATCACGTTGGACATAGAGCTGTTCACACATTCTGATAAGTCCTGACACGCCTGTAGTTTGAGAAGTTTTGAAATTTTCAGATTTGACATAGCTGCTGAAAATCTTAGAATTTGGCTGGTTTCTCTCTGAAAAAGCAAGTAATTGAATCATAATTATTTTTAATGTAATTTTCCATAAGTTGTATTACAATCAGTGTTGTATTTCAATCTTGCTTATTTATTTATTTATGTCACAAAATCTTGTGATTTCGTCAACCAGGATGAGAACTCCAGTTTTGCTTCTGCTTCTGCTGTATTTGTCTAATTAAATAGAACATGAAATAGGTAGGAACCCTGACATGCTAAAGATCAGAACATTTGCCTTATCATTATTAAGCATTCTCTGTGATTATTGCATAGAAATATTACTTGGACAGCTTTATTAAAAATTTTCTGTCGGTCGTGTTTGGTATCGACTATCGTGTTTGTTGAAATTCATTGAATATTTTCGTCTGCTTTAGTAGAATGTAGTCCTGTCACAAGTTGTCAGTGAACTGAGATGTTGTTAATGCAATCGGTTGTTTTATTTTACAGGTTTTGTTCATTTGATGGAGCAAATGAAAATGTGTGGCACATTTTGGTTTGTATTTCTGTTAATGCTTTTTGCTCAGTATATCTAGCTCAGTCATTTTGCATGGTATTATGGATCTACAGTCTACACTGTGAGGCATAAAAAACACACCAAAATTTTTTTACCATAACTTGAAGAAGGGTTATTCAATTTTAATAATTTTTGGTACATATATTCCCAACACAACTGGACATCAAATGGTCATTCAGTTTCCCACCTCACCCAACGTCTGCTTCTGCATTACCTGGGAAAAGCACAGTTTAGACAAAATGTGCATTAAAATCAACAAAAAAACTTCAGTAAATTTCATCTTTCAAGATCTGTGGCCACCAAAAGCCAATCAATTACAAGGTTTGATTCTTGTGCAGCAGCAGGTCTATTAAATAGGCCTAACATTCAGAAATACTGGTGAATTCAAGAAGCGACTGGTGAAGTCTGGATTGGTCTGGAGCAGAACGTTATCAACGCTGCTATCAATGAATGGAGAAAGTGCCCATGTTCGTGGGCCAGCATTTCATACATTTTTGTAGACAGTTGAAAAATGGACTATTAGATAAACTTTTAGCTAAAAGATGACAATATGGACAAAATGTGTGTTTTGTGTGTTGTTTTGGTTTAACAATAATACCAAAGTGGCTAAGAATGCAATATTCTGTTCGTTTTTCCCCAGGTAGTGCAGAAACAGCCATTGGGTGAGGTGGGAAACTAAACAGTCATTTGATGGCCAGTTGTATTAGGAATATTTGTACCAAAACTAATTAAAATTGGATTACTTTTCTTCAAGTTATGATAAAAAAATTTGGTATGTTTTTTATGTCTCACAGTGTACTAGGTTACTTGCATGTTTTATTATGTGATGTATGAGTGTCCGGTTGTTACAGATAAATTTCAGTGCTAATCTGTTGATACGTGTACTGTTTGCCATTGCATGCAAGTGGATAAGAATATGTTTTTTACGGGTTCACCATCTGTCTTGTGAAATCATTCAGATACTACATTTCAGTTGCAGTGACAGACCTACAGAGTGGCCTAGTAAACAGTAATCCCCAATATTTTTGTTCCTCTGCCGTTGTAGTGTCTGGAGCCATTATGCTTCCAGAGTGTTTGTGCATCCATGCATGCATCCGTTTTTGCGTGCGTGAGTCTTGAACAAATATTGTTAGCAAGATATCTTGGTCATAATTATTTGTTGACAGAATTTGACCAAACTTTCACCACTAACAAACTTTGGAGCAAGGATGAATGCATCAGATTTTGGGGTTAAAAGGTCAAGGTTACGCTGAGGTCAAATATGCCCCAAAATGCGCTTTTGGTTTTGTAGTTGTCACATATAAGCAGAGGCATAATAGTCCCCGGAATCGTAACCATCATCTGATTTTGCAATTGCATCAAATTTTGACTAAATTGCAGAGGTGTCATCGATGTATTCTGCAATAAATGTGCAGTTAAATGATCGATCGTTAAAGATCCCATCACACCGTAATTGTGTTGCTACACTACCTTGTGAAATCTAGTCAGCTTACTGGTGATGTGGTTGTTGAAAAATCTGAATTTGAAGTGGGATGGTATGGTTCGATATGGCATACCGGCATCTCCTTAGCTGCCTGAAAAGCACACTTTACCATACCTTCAGTTATTTTTTTCATTTTAAGCCTTGGATAAAGTTATAATTTCATCAAAATCAAATAAAAATTTGCTTACAGACATACAGAGAGATGCAACTGATTCCATAGTCTATCCCATGCTCTGCCATAGCAATAGGATAGATAATTAATGCCTGAAAGTTGTGGGGGGACTTTCTTACTCATACTGATAGGCTGATGAATGGTAAATGTGTGAAGTGAATTTGTGCATGACTGTAGGACGTTCAGTTGAACTCGCCCGCAAGTCTCTCTGGTCTGATGTCTGACACTGACTACATCATTGGAGCTGATACTATCCTGCACGAGGTCATTATTTCATTTCTTAGTCATTAAAATTACAGTCATGGAATCAAACCATGTTAACATTCATCACTCACGGCATTCCGCATTCAGCTCAAGTCTGGTTTGATATTCCTGAATATTGAATATTTAATATTGTTGAAGCTTAATATAATTTTCTGATATCCCTGTTAGTGATAAACATTTCAAAGCATCTATGATGACCAAGTTGCTTTTATGATGCGTGATTGCATGCATCAGTGCTTCAGTCTGAAGACTTGTTTACATGATTGAGACACGTAATGCATGCTAGTGTATTGTGTGTTACTCTTAAGAGATGTTCACATTGATCGTGAATTGTGTTTCAGTCGGAGGACCTGTTCACACTGATAGAGACCCATGAAGCAAAGCCTCTGAAGCTCTATGTCTACAACACAGATCTGGACGCATGTCGTGAAGTGACAATCACTCCAAACAGTGCGTGGGGCGGTGAAGGCAGGTTAGTTATCATCCCATACAAACTACGCTTAGAAGCAGGGTCAGATGAAGGCATAGGCCAGTTAGGCTATGGCTTAGAATCCAGCGATTTTAGTGCCACATACTAAGCAAAGTAAAAACTGAATGTGGTTGGTTAATTGCCAAGAAAGTAGTTTATGAATTTTGTTGCTACTGGATGTTATATTATAAAGCTGAAATGCACCAATTTTACGCATGAAAGCATCTACTGCTTTCAGCGCATCTTAGCCATCGCAGTTCTGTCCATCTGTCCGTCCGTCTGTCTGTCCAAAACACAGGTGGATCAGTCAAAAACGGTGCTAGCTAGGATCACCAAATCTTCACCATCTGCTGCCTGGAAGACTCTAATTTCGGGAACTGTAAAGCTTTTCCATAAATTCGAAGGAGGTCACCCGAACGAGGGCGCTAAATGAGAGGGGGGTGGGAGAAATTTGCGATTTTGAGCCAATAAGTTGCTGCATCTTGGAAACGGTGCGAGATAGGGCCCAGGTTACTATTAATCACTAATAGAAAGTCGTACACTGGTTCACGATTGCCACTGAATTCAATGACCTTGGATGATTTTGAACGCCAAAATAGGGGTTTTTATGGATTTTTTGGTAATTTTGGGCTGTGTCACAAGTCATTTACAAGGTGGCGCCACACAACTATCGTTATGCGATTTAGATAGAGAATTTGGTATTTGTATATTAACTTAGCATGAACACCCCAATTTTCAGCTAAACTACTGAACAGGAACTGCTATATATAGGCTTTCTCATGTCTCGTTAGCATTAGCTCAAATTTCTTGTAATTTTGGCTGGGGCTTTGCACCAGACCCTGCTGGGGGCTTACACCAATCCCCCCGAACCCTGTTACTGGATTTAAGGGATTCTACTTCTAAGGACCAGAAGGAGTGAGGAGAGGGAAGGAGGTAATTAATTTATTTTCAATGCAATATACAGACTGTCATTTTTAGTTTTGACTTTTTGATGAATACTTGCATAATGGATGGTTTAAATATTGTATTTCAAAATAGCCCCTTCTCAAAGCCTTAATCTGGCTTAGCTTAAAAGTGCTGAGATATTTTGCACAGCGAGTTTTAGACATTTGGCTAATGCTTTCACCAGTCATCATTCAGGAAGCAGCAGTCATTCTCGCCATATGTGCATTTTGTGACTATTGATGATGCTTAGTGTACCTGTTGTGTAGTCAATTTTCTGGTTATCATATAGTGTAGTTGCTGTGTTGTCTGTTGTCTAGTCTGGGCTGTGGCATTGGTTATGGCTACCTACATCGTATTCCTATGCGCAGCACGGAGTCAACGTCACCAAAAGCTTTTCCCCCCAGCGCAGGTTCATCCCCAGTCAAAGCTCCTCTACCAGGCACTGGATTCAATGAGGTAACATTACTACACTGTGTCCCGTAAAAAAAAAACAATTTTTTGCATCATTTATCATATCTTTGCAGAACTGTGACACATTTTCAGAACTTTTTTGCTGGAAGACTCGGCAGATAATTTGTCACAAAACTATCATTAAACTTTCTGTGGTAGTGTAGTGACACCTTGTAGAAGTGGTGGGAAGATTAATGACAGTTTTATGGCAAATTATCTACTGGGTCTGCAGTGATAAAAAAAAATTGAAAATTGGTCATAGCTTGGCACATATGTGATAAATAATGCAAGGGGTTGATTTTTTTGTATGGGATGCAGTGTAGAACTGCAGAAATTGATGATAATCACACAGTTAATTGCTAAAAATTACCATTTTAATCGTTAGAATTTTGGTCAATGTCATGTCAGTCAAAACGTTATTAATGTGTTTATTTGACAGTTCTAATTGTTTCACTATTTGTGTTGTTTTTCTTAAAGAAAAATGAATAAGCAATTGAATTGAAGCTGCAAGTGATGGTAAAAATGTGGTTGTAGGTGACGTTGAGTGTAGCATCTTTTGCTTCATCACCGTCGACGGTTGGATCTAGTCCGCTCCAGGCAGGTATGTACTCTGCAACTATTTTGTAGTATATGTAGATCTACAGCCTTTCAGTTTCCTACCTGTGTAGGTCTTACATGTGTGTAACGTGAATGCAAGATGTAGGTATGGGCAGTGGCTTTTATCTCTTCAGATCTACACTATGTCTCAAAAAAAACATCCCAAACATTTTCGACTGTAACTTGAACGAGAATTATCATTATTTAATAATTTTTGGTACGGATATTCCTGAGACAGTTAGCCACCAAATAGCATTCAGCTTCCCACCTCACACCTCGTCTGTTTCTGCACTACCTGGGGAATGCAGAACCAATGAAATATTACATTTTACGCAGTGTTGTATCATTACTTAATCCAAATAATGCACAAACCTACAATCTTATCTGTTTATCTTATGTCCACCAGCTCTGAGGTTTTTGACTGGATGCAAACAGTTTTTCTCGGTAAAACTTTGAAAGCAAAGTAAAAACTGCAGTAATATTTTTGAGGATTTAGTAAAAGTTTTTTTGTGACGTACATATTTCTAGGGATGGACAGCAACAGTAAATCTAGGAATGTTAATGTTTTTTAGGACTTAGCTCTAGTGTTATGTGTTTGTTGCGGGTGACTAACAATTGTAGGGCCTGTACACAATGGAAAGTTAATTTTGTTATTATTGTTGAGTTTGTGATTATTTTAAACCAGGGGGATATGGACTGTTCAGTTACTTTGACCTCAGTATGATCTTGTGCACTGAGACAGTTTAATGCTGTTGTTTAGGAAGTCCAACGTATCCACCAGTGGTAGCCGGATCTAGTGTCACTGCAGCCACTAACGATGATTCTGCTGTGTCGACGTATGCTTCTGGTAAGACTGCTGAGCTGACTGGTCTGATATCTCTGATTACTAGTTTGTGTATAATTACAGATTCATTTTCAAGAGGTCTGCACTAGAGATAGCATAATGGCAGCCCACTAAACCACCAAGGCTGATCTACGAAGTGGTTTAGACAGTGGCTTTTACATGTGAGGTCAGCCTAGGTATTCGTGTTAAACATATTATTAGAGTTAGTGTTTGAAGTAGTGATGACTTGATATATCGAAAAAATTTGTCAATATTGTATCGTATCAATGAAAAAATGTTAACTTTTTGATGTATCGCAATATTCAAAAATATCGCAATATATCGCGATATTTTATATATTTTTTCGATATTTGCCACAAATTCTTTACTAAATTGCATGATTGGAAAAAAAGATTACAAATGTGGCGAGTCACTAGTGCTGTAATTTAGTTACATTCGTATTATAACTTTCTATATGTTCACCCAGAGACACATTGTTATTATCTGAATAAAGCATACTGCCTTGCTCACTGTTCACATCTTGTTTCTGTGTTTGTATAAGATTTACATACTTATTCTTTTAAAAATATCAATGTCATGATATTTTGTAAAATATTGTGTCGATGTTATATTGAAATTGAATCCTGATATCGAGTCGCCACTAATTTGAAATGTCACCCATTAGTTCTCATACAGGCACGCAGCTGTCGATGCCACTAGAGTCCATGGCCCATGTGGCCTGTTATTAATCCATCTAGGAACTTTGGGGAACGTTGTCAGCTCCCCCAGTGTCTGATGGGGAGGGAATGGGAATCATACAACATCAGAATTGGTATCGCAGGATAGCAGCTAGGCAAGTCTGCTTGATCAGGGAGTTTTTTGTTAAGGTGTACCATTTAGCCACAATAGATATGTTACAGACAGATGTTGGTTGGTGGCTTGGCGTAATGGTAACGCGTTTCGTCTAATCAACGAAGTTACTCTATATCGGGCCCGGTTACTACCGTAATGGGTGACTGTCTATGGGCAGGTAAACCATCTCGGTACGAAGCCAGCCAGCTAGGTCGACTCAGCCTTCTACTCTCTGTGGGATGGTAAAATGAGTATCAGCTTTTGGGCTGAATAGTAATAAATGGCGATGGTTAGTGTAGTACTGTAGCTGCCTACTGGCAGATCTGAGGTTCAGATCGATCGGTCTGGTCCAAAGGTCGGCAGCCGCCTGGCGCTCATGCTGCTCTGACCAAATGAACCGGGTGAACTCTCACTCTGGCAGTTCACTGCTATGATGACAGCACCACAGACATTGTCATGGCTATTACTATTACTATTAGACGAACGGCAGGTTGTGCCATAAGCATGCCCGTTAGTACGGTTGGCTAAAAATGGTGATGTTCTTGGTAAGCAGTGGTCTGATGCATTGCTGTGTAGAAGTGCCGGTGGTGTCTCTGCCAATGCCTAATCTGATGCTGCCGTCGGGTCTTTCTGTGCCGTTGCCAAGTGTGTCGTTACCGTACATGCCTGCAATGCCTGGTAGTATGGGCACTGGGATTCCCCCGGGGGTTTCGCTGGCTACTGCACCTACAATGCCTGCAGTGAACCTAGCCAATGTCAGTCTGACTGGACTGATGCCTACCAGTGCAGCCCAGCTAGACCCGGTTACTGCTACTGCTTCACAACGTAAGCGTCTCAGTTTATGTTTTATGCGCTAAAGCAGGAACTGCTATAGCACGTCTTTGCCATCGTCTTTGCCGTCGCAATTCTGTTCGTCCGTCCGTCCGTCTGTCTGTCTGTCACACAGGTGGATCAGTCAAAAACGGTGCAAGCTAGAATTGCCAAATCCTCACTGTCAGCTGCCTGGAAGACTTTAGTTTTAGGATCCGTAAAGCTTTTCCATAAATTTGAAAGGGTCAACTCGAGCGAGGGTGCTAAATGAGAGGGGGTAGGGAAAATTTGCAATTTTGGCCAGTAAGTCGCAGTATCTCAAAAATGGTGCGAGATAGGGCTTAGGTTACTATTAATCACTGATGGGAAGTCATGCGCGGGCTTTTGATTGCCACTGAGAGCAATGACCTTGGATGCCCTTGAACATTACAATAGTGGTTTTGTGGATTTTTAGGCGATTTTGGGCTGCAAGAGACATTTCAAGAGTGAATTGTGCTGAAATCACTACAGTTAGACCAAGACAAGCTGCATATGAAATTTTCAGTGTTGAACAAAGATTTTAACGGTCTAAGACTCGACCTTTTAGGTTCAAGGTAACCTGTGCATGAGGGCATCAAAGAGCGGTCCCTTCTAAAAGTCATTATTTTTACCGTTGTTGGCCAGTATAGCGTGAGAACGGTTGCAGATATCCATGGATATGCTGCCTATCACAACAAGCACCAGTGATGAGCTTTTTAGATGTATCAACATCGATGACTTTGAAAGACCCTGAACTCTTAAAATAAGGAGTTGTATTTTTTTGCAATCTTCGACTGTGTCGCACACTTCGAGAGTGAATTGCGACAAAATGGCTTGAGATAGACTAAGGCAATTTACATACAGGAACTGCTATAGGCTTACGCGCATCTCGTGAACATTAGCTCAGATTTCTTGGTTTTTACTTAGTTGTATCATGGCCAGGGGGAGGGAGCAGTTGCCCCCCTTTCTCTGTTTCTCTAAATTTTGGGCCGTCAGTGCAATTGATTGTCTGTGTATTTCTCTCGCAAATGACTTATAATGTGTTCTGCAGGACATTAAACTCTACTTGCTCATTCTGTCATTTTTTTGGTATTAACGTCCATTGACCTTAGATATGTTTTTTCTGAAAATTGGTACACTGGCTACTTTATTTCGATAGGAAGCATTTGTACCAATTTTAGTTTTTTGCACACTTTTATTTTCCAGTTACGATGATTTCAGGTGCTTGTCATGACATCATTATATCTGCTTTGTAGTGTTTTATCGATGTGACTTTAACATTTTTCAGATTAAAATCTTTAATAATCGCTCCAGTGTTCTAAGGATTAATCGTGTGATTAAGTGATAATTTTTGAAGCTCTGCCTTACCTTACTTTTGGGAAAGACAGGTTGTAGTGCCTGTTAAGCACCGAGGCAATATTAGTTCAGCCCAATGTGCATCCTCGAACATACTCGAATGTTGCAGTAGATGGCTGTAAGGCTGAAATCAGTGTTAAAGTCGAAAATAATCAGTAAATTAGCAGTAGTAAGATGCAATATGTGTGTTCTGTCCGAAAGTTGGTTTGCTTTTAGTTGATTGAAATCCTCTAGATTTGAAATCTTTTGGGGTGCTTGTAGTGCTAAGCCCCACGACGCGTCAAGGTAGCGTTAGACACGGTGGTGCTCATGGCTTTTATCCCAGTACGTTTGCGTGTGTTTGTATTGCTAACAGCGATGATGATGCAGTTTCCGATGGCAGACTCATCTGCCATTGCAGCAACGCTAAACAACGCTGATAGCAACAACACCAGCACTGAGCTGTCTTCAGCAACCATCCCACCGCCGGCAGCTGCCGTAGTTAACAATTTTATCGACACCGCCACTACCACTGCTGCTGCTGTTGCTGATGATGATAATGCATTGTAGATTGATTACTGTCATTGTGCACCAGGCTGCATACAGATCATGGAAAGTTAATTAAATTTCACATGCCTGGAAAGTCATGGAATTGGGCCTGGGTGCTTTAAGGTCATGTAAATCTAGAAATGTGGGGCAGGTCACAACGTGAGGCTGCCTAGTGCCATGCATCCAATTGTCTTGAGCGTCCATTATGAATGTTTTCAAAACCCTTGACGGATCTTGCTGAAAATTGGTTTTAATTCCTTTCGGGTAAAAGTTGTCCTTTTTTCCAATTTTGGTTTTGGTTTTCTGCTCGCTTTTGAAAAAGTGGACAATGAAGACAAAAGAAAGGAAGAAAGAAAAGGCAAAGCAAAATCTTAAGACATGTCTTTAATGGTGACCTAATAAACCAAATGGTTGCTACATTTTGGACCCATGTACATGATTTTTGGCTTTTACAGACAGTGCACCTTTTAAGCAGAAATTAGTGGGTGGGCCGCTGCGTCCTTGCCGGAGGGAAGGAGCGTTGAATGGGAGAAGGGGTGGAAGAAAAGGAAGGCAATTGCCCCTTCCCTTCACTCCCCTCAACAGAAAATTGTTGGAAAATTTGTCTTTTTGTCTGACAATTTCTGTCCAAGAATGCAAAATTTGAGGAAAACGTTTTCATTTTGGAAAAAAATTATGGACAAATTTGAAATTTTGAGCCCCATAATTGTAGATGTTGGAAATTTGCAACTAGGCCTCTCTGTCAGAATTTTGTCAAGATTTTCAGCATCTGTCGGAAAGTTTTTATTTCATGTTTGCCATTTGTTAACCAACGACGCCAATGCGTGCGAGTGGGTGATTTCCATTTTTCTTCTCCTTTCTCTATCTTCTATCACTCTCCTCCATTTTTCTTTTTTCCCCTCTTTCTTCTGGTTTTTTTTGCTCTTATAACGGGATCTGGGGTGTCACATCATCTCTGGGGAAAATTTTTAAATTTGAAATTGCTGCAGGTGAGTTTAACTTTATTGCCAAACTATCTCTACCTGCTACAGCCTGACAAAAATAATGGATTAACCCGTATGGGCAAAATTTTTCGTTGAACATTTTTTTTGTTTTAAATATTCGGAGAAGTATTGCTCCACCGTGTGTATTTGTTAATTATGGGTTTGAAGCTGAAGGTCTTAATTAGAAACTTTCCTTTTAATTTCACTGTATATTATAATATAGCATAAACACGTTATGATGTCCAGAACACAACTGCTTGCCTCTTTGCCAGTTCTCAGACTGCTTCTTATATAATTCTGAGTTTGGCTAGAGCTTAGCTCATAGGCAATTCAGCCTACGTGCGTCTACGATTGTATATGAAAATCTGATTTTTTAATACGAACTTGATTAAGCAGTTTTGAACAGACATGGAAAATGAACATAAATTGTTTTGGATAGTCGTGAAAAATGCACATAAAAAGTCAGGTTAAACCACTTTCATTGTCCTCTATGCAGCCTGAATGCCAGCCGTCTTTGCTGATTTTGTTTCGGCTCAAACTGTTATGCATGTTTAACGAATTTGGCTGTTATGTGATTTTAAAATTTGTCCGACATTTTAAAAGCCGTAACTGTGGTAGGTACAAGGTTTCGGTTACTATTATGTGTACATATGTTAAGTTGCTTGTCATGTTCTGTAAAGAAAATTGTCTGATAATTTGTTTAATAATGTGGCAGAAATGTATGGCATAGCCTACTGTGACTTGGTGACATCTATGCTGTAGCTTATTGCATATAATGTGGCTAGCATTTGGGCTTGTTTTTTTCATTTTTCATGGGTCACGCTATTTCTCATGGTCATTTTTTACATTTTATTTTTAAGATCACTCCTACAGCTATCGGGGGAAGGCCTAGTGTGGCTGATTGGGGCAGTGTTATGTCTGCTAGCTGCAGACTGGGTCCAGTTGTTTGCTGACGTGGGCAATGGATGGCTGCATAGTGTGCTGTGGCATTATTAGCTCATGCCAATCAGCTGCCACTTGCCCAGAGATTGTAAAGTGCTTCTGGCCACGGCTCTTGTAAAGGTGCATACAGAGCGACGTAACTGAACTGAAGTGACATGGTTTAGTTTTTGGCGAACTGACCAATTTGCCATGCTTGCCCATTGGTCAGTTTGTCAAAAACTAAACCATGACAATTCAGTTTAGTTACATAGCTCTGTATGCACTTTAATAAGCACTATAGCAAGTCACCAGATCTTTTTTTAATCTTTATTTTCAGCTTATTTGACTTTATTCTTAAGGCTGGCTTGCCATCTGTACATGCCTACATGTACATTCGTCATCTCTCATTCGCACAAAGTTTGTTGGATTCAAATGAAATTTGGCATTAGATCGATGATTGCTAAGATTCAAACGTTCAAACTAAGAAACGTTCAGATTTAGAAATTCTTTTTTATTTTTCAAAAACTATGTTTTCACCTGCTTGCAGCGTGAGCTGGCTAACGGGTCCTGATTTTAGACTAGGGGAGAATAAATTTGTAAATTTTAGATTTTCGATATTTGGCATAGTTTTTTCGCATGAAAGCAGCTAGACTGATTTAGCGTGTCTTAGCCATCGCAATTCTGTCTGTCCGTCCATCTGTCACACGGGTGGATCAGTCAAAAACGGTACAAGCTAGGATCATCAAATCTTTACCATCAGCTGCCTGGAAGACTCTAGTTTCAGGAACCGTAAAGCTTTTCCATAAATTCGGAGAGGGTCACCCCGAATGAGGGCACTAAATGAGAGGGGGTAGGAAAAATTTGCGATTTTTAGCCAATAAGTCGCTGTATCTTAATAACGGTGTGAGATAGGGCCAAGGTTACTATTAATCACTAATAAGAAGTCGTACACTGGTTCTTGATTGCTACCCAATTCAATGATTTGGATGACATTGAATGCCAAAATAGGGGTTTTATGGATTGTTTGGCGATTTTGGGCTGCGAGACACATTTCAAGAGCGCCGAAATCAATTGAGATAGACATGGACTAGCTGCGTATGAAATTTTCAGCATTGAACGTAGATTTCGATGGTCCAAGTCTTGATTTTCTAGGTTCACAGAAACCACAAAGGCATAAAAGTCGTTATTTTATCGTTGTTGGCCAGTCTTTCGTGAAAATGGTTGCAGATGGGCATGGGCATGCTGCCTATCACAGCAAGCATTAGTGAGGAGCTTTTCAGACCTATCAACACCGATGACTTTGAAAGACATCGAACTTCGAAAAAATTGATTTTTCTGCCGCAGTGCACGCTTTAAGAATGAACTACGACGAAATGGCTGGGGATAGACTGACAGTTTGCGAACAAAAACTGCTATAGGCTTTTGCGTGTCTTGTGAGCGTTAGCTCCAGTTTCTTGTTCTATCTCATGACTTTGAACTTCACTGGCATGCTGCTTTGCAAAATAAGCAGTCACTTGCGGGGTAAATTTTTTTCATCATGCTGTTTGATAATGAAATTAGCATTGTTTGCACAGTTGTGGATTTCGTGATTTATTTCGTACTACTTTTGTAGCATATCTTTGTGGACAGTATCTTGTCAAAATTGATGCAGTTTGGAGTGCTGTATTGTTATACGTACGTTGCGCAACTTCAGTTTTTGACTTAGACTTTCGCTGAGCCAAAGCTAATGCTGAATGCTAAAGTCTGTACTTAGACCAAAGTTTAACTAAATGATTAAAAATGGCGGAAAACTGGTAAACCTAACGGAAAATAAATCAATCAGTTACGCTTTGACTTGCTTATTTAATCGTGCCGCGCACGCAACGTAACGTCTTACGTCATTGTGTACCCATTATGGCGGTTATTTTTGGTACCAGACTGTTTTAATTTGTCAAACTATCCGTGTTAGTCACCATGTTTTCGCTCAGCGTATCACTTCGCTTTTTGACTTAAGTAGGTACTTAGACCGAAGTTTAGGCTCAGCGAAAGTAAATCTAAAAGTGAAGTCGCCCATTGTACAGATAATATATTGAAAGTGGTGTAAATAAAGGCATGTGCAAAGCAACGTAAGTGAGGTGAAATGGTTGGTGGCATGGTGTTGTGGTAACGTGTTTGATCCGATCAACAGAGTTACTGTATGCCGGGCCCGGTTAGTACTGCGATGGGTGACTGCCTGTGCCTGTGGTCAGGTAAATCATCTCGGTATGTAACCAGCCGCCTAGGTCAACTCAGTCTTCCATCCCTTCGGGTATGTAAATCGAGTACCAGCCTTTCTGGCTGGGGTTAAGGTGGGGTACGTTTACCTGTGTTGAGTGGCAGGTAACACTGTGTGATCCCATATTGCAGGTGATGCTCCGTAGCTCTGAGATGGGCGTCGCATTAAGAGCTATATCACCACCTTTTTAATCTTTAACTGTAAGGTTAGTAGTGTACAAACCAACAGAACTGGACTGAACTGAAGTATGAGTTCAGCTGGCAGTTAGTGCATTTCGTTCCATTTTGCCTCGTGTACAAAGCGAGTTCATTTCTGTCGCTCTGTCGTGCATGGTAGCTGTGTCGTCTGTGTTTGATGAACTCTGGATATTGGACAGTAGAGTTGATGACATGACCGGTTTGTGTTGAAACTGTCTTGTTATTGCGCTGCTGCGTTTCATCTGGCACTGGCAGTCAGATCTAACCGTAACTGAGACTTTGGTATGATTGTACCATTGACTTGAAGACAGTCAGCATTCAGCAGTCATGTTTCCTATGATGTCTGAAATACAGAGGTGCGGTTAGTGTTTAAATTTTGGAAAGAAGTAGATTGGAGTCTAACAAGCAAGAGAAGAGATCGAGATGCCAAAGGCGTTGAGGGGGAGAAATTTGTGAAGGGAGTGTTCCCCTCTCCAGCTGATTAGGGAGTTGGGAATTCATTTGCTCCCCCAGTGGGGTGTGGGACGGAAATTGAACTCGGTGTATTCTTGCCGCAAAATCTGTCCTTTGGTGAGTTTTTTTCGGAAATGATGACAAGTTCAAGAAATCCTTTTTCAGGTCTCCAAGAAGTGGGGAACGCCGTTTACTTCGTGGAAAATGGTGAGCGATGTTTAGCCTGTAGTCAAGTTGAGGCTTTAAGAGCACGGTGACTGACGTTGGTTTGTTGCACTTTCAAAGTTTAGTGCTAATTTTGTTTCACTAAAATGGCAATAACGGAAAAGTAATTAGAGCAAAGCTCGCGTGACTCGCGACAGCATCGGTCCGGGCACCAAGCAATCAGTATGCAGCGTGCAATAACTGCTGTAAGATTATAATGTGTCTTTAGATGTGCGTTTTATGCTAAAAATTATACGCAGGGTGTAAGACTATCTCCAGCCATTTCGTCGCAACTTACTCTTACAGTGTGCGCCGCAGCCAAAAGTTGCAAAAAACACCAAGTTCCCTTATTTTGGTAGTTCCAGGTCGTATTCGATCTCGTCGAAGTTAGCACTATTACAAAGCTCTTCACTAGTGCTTGTTATGATGAGCAGTGTATGCCGTCACGGAGCTGTTACTTATTTACCATACGCTTACATAATTTCAACTTTCGGTCTACTTTTATTTTATTTGTGGTGTTCTTGGTTTCCGTTGTTTATTCTTTGTGTACTTTTTGGTAAATAATTGACAATTTAAACACAGTTTGCTGAATTTGCTGTATTCCGGAGTAGAAAAAAAACATGTCGATGTAGTAAACTGTCTGTCGATGTATAGTAATGTTACAAAGTGACCATCGGCTGACTTGAGCTTTGGACCCGGCTACGGGACATTCATTCGTTCATCTAATTCCTTATTGCAACAAATGTCGAAAAGCAAATTGCGGATGTGCGGATGCCGCAACAAGTAACGCTATAATTATTATAGAGCAAGTTTAACCATCTCTTAACCCTATCGGTATTTATAACCCCAACTCCGTGCCTAATTTTGAGCTCTAACCCTGATGTAAAACGTTAATTCTGTTTTCAGTTCGGCAAACTGATAGAAGCAACGCAAAATTTGCTACTGTCAGTTCGGAGAAAACGGATAATGCCCGATGCCGCCAGGCAGCTGAGATCCTGCCGCCGTCACTGTTAGGCGCTGAGCTGGTCTGATATCACTGCAGCCACTGATACTTCATTGGAAGTCGACGGCCTAAGAAGACTCAAATGTAGGAAAAAGTTAATTAACTACCTAATTAAGCTGAAATAAATAAATTTAAGTTGTGCAGTAAGATTTTAGGTCCATGAGTTGTTAGAATCAGGAGGTAGAATTGATGTCATTTATACAGATCTCAAGAAAGCATTTGATAAAGTTCCCTATCGCAGACTTATTAGCAAGTTATATAGTTATCAGGTTAATAAGGAAATAATTTTATGGATAGAGTCTTTTCTTATCGGTAGAAAACAAAGGGTTAAGATTGATGAATTTATCTCTGAGTGGTCTGATGTTCTCCGGGGCATCCCTCGGGGTTTAATACTTGGGCCTGTTTTGTTCACTATTTTCATCAATGACTTAATTGAGTCATGCGGGGAAGATGCCAAAATTTATCTTTTTGCAGATGATGTAAGGCTATGTAATCATATTAAGTATATAGTTGATGCAGAAATATTACAGTCAAAAAATGATAAATTCACAAACTGGGCTCACAGATGGTTAGTTAAACTTAGTACAAAGAAATGTATTCTATCAATGTCAGTATGATACTTCGAACAATAGTTTCACATACAAAATAGATGGTGTTCTATTAGAATAGGTCGAGTTGTATAAAGATCTTGGAGTCTTGTTTTATCTTTTTTTTGTTGTTTGATCAACATAGCAATATAGTCAATAAAGCATATTCGATGTATACAAAAAAACTTCCGAGAATTATGTTGGGAATGCTTTGTTGTTTTGTATAAAAGTTTGGTAAGACCACACTTGAAATACGCTAATACTGTTTGGGCTCCTAGAGGATGTACGATATAGAAAAAATTGAAAAAGTCCAAATGAGGGCAACAAAATTAATTAGGGGTCTATCTAGTCATTCTTATAAAGAAAGATTACGTGTTTTGCAATTGCCAACTTTGCACTATAGTCAGTTAAGAGGGGATATGATTCAGTTATATAAATATGTAAATAACAAGTATGGTACTAATTTTGTGTTACAGTTGCAGTATAAATCTATGTTAGAAAAGCAATATGATACTAGGGGTCATAGATATAAATTGGTGCCCCAGTTATGTAAATATGATCACCGGAAACATTTTTTTGTAAATAGATTAGTTAAGCTAATGGAACTCACTACCTGATGATGTTGTATCAGCATGCAGTGTTAGTAGTTTTAAGAGACATTTAAATTTGATCTGGCATGGTTTTAGTTTGTATTATGATTATAAATCCGTCATCTAGTACCGGAAGTCAATGTAAAAACGGTATTAGTTTAGTTTTTGTTGATATTTCATGTTGAAGTTATCTGACGGAAATAGAGGCCTTTGGCTTGCTTCTGGATATCCATTGATGATGATGATGATGATGATGTTGTAAGTTCACGAGCAGGTCATTATGGTCCAATTCTGCAATTGTGCAGCTGAGAGTAAACTGAAAAATTTTTAAAGTTTCATTATTTTGAAAAGATATGAATAAGAATTGTGGCACATAATCATCCTTTTCAGTTTATCTTGTATAATGAAAGAACATTGCCCTGCACAGTTAATCATAGTAGATTGCGTCACTTTCCACCTGCGCAGATTTCATTTTAGCAGCCAGCACTGGTAATGAGGTGTTTACTAGAACTTTGAGTTAAAAGTCTTCCAAATATTTTTTTTACTTTAGAATTAGTGAATCTATTCAGCATCTTTAATGCAATATTGGCACGGCGGTGTGAAATCAGCAAAGCGGCCAAACTGATTTTAGTAGTCTAAGCTGCACTTCAGATTGTCAAACTGCTTTTAGTAAATTCTGATTCTTTCAACTCAGTTCGGCGAACTGACGATAGTAATTTTGGTCGCCAAACTCTCAATTCGCCAAACTGACCATAGCACTGAGCGATGCAAAATCCACAGATCCGCACCTCTACCAATCCGCTTTTTACCAGTGCCCCTCGGAGGTGACTTGATTTTTACTCAGACACTGTGTTTGATTTGGTGTTAGGATTAAGTTTAGCTTTTTTTTCTAACTATAGCAGTATAGCCATTGATGTATGATTGCTAATTGCAGTAGTGATACAGTGGAAGTATTTTGGGGGTAGGGGAACTGAAAAGTGTAAATGTATTACTGGAAAATCGTGGACAATAGTGCAGGGCTGAAAAATGAAGGCAGGTAAATGATGCTTTGAAAAGTTAAGTATTTTCTTAAATAAGAATTCATTAACAGTCTTTCCAAGAAGTTTTGACATCTTGGCTCCTGGATGTATTGTTGGCAATGGCATACATATTGCATTGATTATATAGTATGTAAGTTCATGTTTTATTATTGTGTATTTTTAGGTGAAAGAAGTATGGATATGAAGACAGAAGCTGATAGTAATGATATATCTGAGGTTTCACATGATGACAAGTCAACTACTGGTATGTTTGTTTATTCTTGCAGTTTGTGGGGCAAGGCAGATCAGTGGGATGGATCTAATTTGCCACAGAAAGTGCAGGGTGGATATGTAGTCTGCATTAAAATAATAATGGTAATCTTTATCTTAATGTGTTGGAAGAGAGACCTACAGGTTACGGTAGCTTCCCACACTGTCTAATACGGCACAATCATATATAAACACAATGCGACTAATTAACAGATTGCACTTTTGAAAATAAAAAAAAGATAGATAATTTTCTTTGTATGTTGCTGGCATAACTGAGCACCATGCCAGCCTTCAACAAGTAATATGAGCAAAGCTCACGTGATGCGCGATAGCAGCGGTCCTGCCACTTTGGCAATCAGTGTACAGCATGCGATAAAATAATGATAATTTTATACACAATTCACTCTTAAACCGTGTGTTGCAACCCGAAATCACAAAAAAATACTAAAAACCCCTATTTTGGGGGTTTAAGGTCATTCAAGGTCATCGATGTTGACACTTATAAGAAGCTCGTCACTAGTGCTTTTTATCATAAGCAGGGTGTCTGTGCTTATCTGCAACTGTTTTCATGCTAGATGAGGCAATATCAGTAAAATAACCACTTTTTAGAGGGGTGCCCCTGTTTTACGCTTACGTGTGCAGGCCTCCTCGAACCTAAGGGGTCGGCACTTGGACTGCTAAAAACTGCGTTTAATGCCGAAAATTTCATACGCAGGTTGTCTTGGTCTATTTTCAGGCATTTCATCTCAATTCACTCTTGAAATGTGCGCTGCAGTCAAAAGTTGTGGAAAATTCACTAAAAACCCTCTTTTGGGGTTCAAGGTCGTTCAAGGTCATCGATGTTGATAAAATTAAAGGTCCATGGCCATGGTCAAACTCACTTGTGAAATTTATGTAGACCTCAATTAGACATTTCACCTGGCATATATAATATGTTAATTTATGCTTTATAAATGTACGACATTAATGTCTGAATATAACGAAAAATGGCGTCACGTTACGTTATGCTGAAAAATCTGATCTTGGCACGTAGCTGGAAATGATGTCAGCGGTTGAACACAGTCAGTGTCTACCAGTTATTACGCACGAAGCCGCGAAAGCAGGATGCTTCGCGCGTCTTTGCCATCGTCTGGGCGTCTGTCTGTCCGTCCGTCCGTCCGTCCGTCACACTCATGATCTGTACCAAAATGGTGCAAGCTAGGATCACGAAATCTTCACTGTGGGCTGCCCCAAGGTCTCTGGTTTATCGTGACAAAATTTCGTGCCACTGGGTGCAGGGGTTCCCCTCAAACTAGGGCGTCAAAAAGGGGTACCCCCCTAAAAAGACGTCATTTTGCCATTATTGGCTCGAATAATGTGAAAACTGTTGCAGATAGGTACATACATGCTGCTTATCATAACAAGCACTGGTGACAGGCTTTTTGGA
>Ga0209367_1002274_pt1 | contig 25187 bp, 10 predicted proteins | sample WorMetLIZISLAND2_FD_187412 | JGI IMG/M metagenome (GOLD analysis project Ga0209367, IMG submission 187412) | Marine gutless worms symbiont microbial communities from Max Planck institute for Marine Microbiology, Germany - Olavius geniculatus... ... | reverse complement strand
AAACAGCTCACTGATTATATTTATAGTATGGACATATACTGTAAACTGTCGAAATGCGTTGGACAGACTCCGTGTTCATATGAACATTATCTTGTTTTTAAACTATAGCCTAAAGAATTAACTGAATGTGTATAACTGTTGCAGTTTTTAACGGTGTCAGTAAGAAAGTAACTAAATAAATATAAAGAATTAAAATAGCGTCAAAGAAGAAGAGGAAAGTCGACTGTACTTAATCTTTGCAGTTATAATGTGATTCGTTATTTACAGAACTGTACATGCAAAAACACTACATTAACGCACAATCAGCAAACGCATGCCGTTACATCACAAGCACTTAACGAACACATAATTTAGTAACACACACTTTTATACGCCGTAATTAGGAACTCAGTTCCTATAACAAAAGTGAATTAAACTAAAATAACACACATGTGCGGTGATTAACAGGTCAACGGAAACAACACGGCACGCAACCAGCTGTAAAACTGTAGCTTACTGTGATATTTCCTGTTACTACCATTCGACTGTGAGCGGGAGACTCAGTAGACAGGAAGGAAATCAATTAGTCATTAATTGCGACGCCCCCGTTTTCTCTGTCGATTTAAGGCAAACTCACGAAAGCGGATGGACCGTTGACAGAGAAGAAAAAAAACAGAGGCTGTATTGCGCGATATTTAGGCCTAGTCCGTTAAGGAGGCAGTATAGCAGGTAGGCCTACAATAAGTTAGTCCACGCAGTTCACAAGACGAGAAAAAGCACGGTGCTATGAAGTTAAAACATGTTCTTTACACACTGTTTTGTTCTGAAGAATGAAAAATAGTCAAACAAATGCATTTTGTCTATGAAATTGCGCTGACAAAGAAATGCAGTCTCCCTTCCAATGCAATAAATGCTTTCATTCCGCGAAATGATCGACAGTAGGAGCCTATGACGATTGATAATGAAGAGTTTCGTTAGGCTACTATACGGCTATACGAGCTATAATACGCTAAATATTTCGCATCTTAGCCATCGCAATTCTGTCTGTCCGTCTATCACACGCGTGGATCAGTCAAAAACGGTGCAAGCTAGCACCACCAAATCTTCACCGTCGGCTGCGTGGAAGACTCTAGTTTCAGGAACCGAAAAGATTTTCCATAAAATCGAAGGGGGTCACCTCGAACGAAGGCGCTAAATGAGAAGAGGTAGGAAAATTTGAGATTTTTAGCCCATAAGTCGCTGTATCTCAGTAACAGTGAGAGATAGGGCATAGGTCACTATTCATCATTAATAGGAAGTCGTACATTGGCTCTAGCCACCGAATTCAATGACCTTGGATGACCTTGAACGCCAAAATAAGAGTTTTTATGAATTTTTTTGGCGATTTCGGGCTACGAGACACATTTCGAGAGCGAATTGCGCGGAAATCAATTGAGATAGACATGGAGAAGCTGCATATAAAATTTTCAGCATTGAACGTAGATTTCGACGGTCCAAGTCTAGATTTTCCAGGTTCAAGGAAACCTGCGCACGAAGGCATCAAAAACGGTAGGGACCCCCACCTCGGTAAAAGTCGTCATTTTACCGTTGTTAGGCCTAGCCAGTATTTCGTGAATATTGTTGCAGATCTCCATCGGCATGCTGCCTATCACAACAAGCATCAGCGACGAGCTTTTTAGTCGTATCAACATCGATGACTTCGAAAGACCCTGAACGTCCAAAATAAGGGGTTTTTATTGATTTTGCAATTTTCGGCTGCAGCGCACACTCCAAGAGTGAACTGCGACGAAATAGCTGGAGACAGACCGACAATTTGCGAACATGAACTGCTATAGGCTTTCACGCGTCTCGTGAGCATTAGCTCAAATTTTTTATAACAAACCGGCACGACGTACACTCCATAGCGTGAAGGCATGTCACAGGTAAAGCCTTCTGAGCTACAGTATGTAAACGTTTAACAGATATATTGATTCCAGCCGCACCAGCTTGCGAAGTTGCAGCTGCTGATCGATCTCTTACTTAGTAAAAGACAAAGATGACACGGTGCTGACGTCTGGTGAATGACAGCGCAGCAGCGTAGCCTATTATTTCGTATCCTGCAGCTTCCTTCTATTTACGCCGATCAAATTAAAAGATGTGTGTGCATGAAAGACTTTACCGCAATGCGAAATGCGTGTCGCTCGCAACAACAAAAAATAAGCTGTCGTTTTGCGAAGTAAGCTAAGTTTGTAAACGGGTCTGAAAGTGCAGTCAACTTTATTCGTTTCGTTACTTTCGTACACTGCGACAGTCGCCTGTTTTGTACTTATATAGGCCTAAAGAAACTGCGATAGAAATTGCAAACACTATCGTTTTGCGATTAAATAAGAAAGCTCGGACTTTCATGATGGCCGAGTAGTGTCAGTGGCTTCTCTCACTCCCAAATCTGGAATCAAAATCGGGCGCAACTTCCCCCTCAGTTTTGGGCTGAGGTTTCCCCAATTTTTGACTAAAGTTTTCCCCCTCCATTTTGGGTTTCTTTCCCCTCTAGGGAGAAAGTTTTGTTAAGGGTGTAGATTGCCCAATGAAAAATAGAGAGGAAGTAAAAAAATAGGGGCGGGAACATTTTGATCTACAACCTTATCAAAACTCCCCCCTATTTTCAATGGGCGCAAGCTGCGAGGGCGCAAGCTGCGCCCACCAGGTGTAGGGATAGAAGCCACTGTAGCCAACTCGTAATCGATATTGTAACGCCGCACGCGCTATATATGCTATGCAGCGTAATCTTAACAGTTGTTTGCGCTTAGAACACTCAAATCCTATAGAATGATTATGATGATGATAGCGGTCGACTAATCGAGTACCGGGAAAGTTTTCTTCTCGACTAGCTCAGCCCCAAAGTTCGACGGTCAGTTCAGTCAGCCAACAGACAGTTGGCGCCACGCCACGTCGTCAAAGACAACGCGTAAGAACGCAGGCGATTGAGCACTCATTGATCAAACCGAGGACACCGTACATGCTTGATTGTTGGCGCTTCTAAGAACAGCGACATACTACCAGTAGATGCCAGGCACAGACACACGACAGCACTATTGTAATCACGACGACGACGACGACGACGTGTCATTATCACACAGACAAAGCACGGATCGTTCAATTGTCAAGCATGCGCAGCAATCGCTCTCAACCAACTCTCTAATAGCGACGTATACTGCTAGCAATTTCCGCCCTCTAACGGAAACGATATTTTTTGCCTTTAACACACTTTGAGTTAAAACGTTCGACTTTTGCACTCTATAAACTAAAGAGCATACGACATAACCTAGTGAGTCCACACTAGCCCTCATCGTGCGGAAGAGAGCAGAGGCGTTCAGTCAATATTTTTTCATTATCAATATTTTTCATGCGTTCTAAAAGACTAAGGTGAATACAACAATCTGCGAAAAGCTGTTTACATTCAGTCACTAGTATCGCCGTTCCATTCCAATACCATTCACGGCAAAACAAAAGAATACAATGATAATAAACAATTTAAACAAACAATATACAGCATGCGCTGAAGAACGGTATCGGCGTTACGGCCGACAGCGCGAGACCCGCACGCTTTCAGTCAAACTTTCACCGCCAACGTAATAATTGTGATACAAAATACAAGTAATTATTTCGACATGGGGATCACAGAAAGACGCAATTCCAGACTTCGCCAAGTCTGAATAAGACGACGCCCGACAAACACGATGACACAGTACTAATTGCTGCTGCTGCTGCCAATATGAGCGCAAAGTTCACATCTGAGCTGACAAAATCGATCGCTCCAAGAACCGTTTTGAAATATAAAAAAATATTGAAAACCGAATGACTACGTCGAACAGACTCTGTGACGAATGAAGATTTTCGTTGATTTTTGGAATTAAAATAATCAATTCACGAACACTTACAAAGAAATACTCATGTAGTATATTAATGAAAAACGATAATTGTTAATAAATTAAATGACTATTTACGTGTGATGTTTATTCTGCAGATAGTGAATGCGGGACGACGACGTAACGAGGGAGAACACAGTGTCTGTGACTTGTGTGAAAACAAAAATCGCGTAACGTTTCAACACTATAAACAATATAAACGGTATAAAGCACATAAGCTCCGCCGAGAGATGTCATGACTGTAATAGCAATGAAAATGGTAAATATCGAATCCTCAACGTATCCTAGATCAACTCATAGAAGATTTTTTTTCGAAATTGCTTCATCTGGACCTTTATCTCGATTCAGAAATCCTCTACCCTGATCTGGACCCAGATCATCACCAAAATGTAACCCAACCCATAAGTCCCTGGGCCGAAATTTCTTTGCAACTTTATTTTCTTGACATTTTGCACAAACACTCAAACACAGGTATAGAGAACGGTATGAATACACAACCTCCTGGGCGGAAGCAATAAAAACACAAACATAATAGTGAGAGACGAATATCTAAACGTAGGCTACAGCTACACGAAGCGTTGTGAACTTGCGATCTGTTAATAACACGTCCTCCCTGTAGTGTCAGAGCTTGCACGACGTTTGCCAGGGTCCACGACGAAATTTCATCGTGCATGCGTCGAATATTTTTACCGGTTTATTACGTAGCAACAGCAACTAAAATAATCACTGTACATAAGTATGTGTATGCAAAATATCACAACTTCAGCTGCTCGTACTGGCGTGTCAGTGACTGACTGGTGATCGGTCCACGTTCGTTAACAATTTGATCCGAACGATCCAAGTCGATCATTCTGACCTCGTTGCAAAACGCTGCCGGCCGTCTAGTTTATCTGGGTCAGTGAAAACTGATGTAGGTCACGCCAAAACAACCCGACAACGTTCCAGCCGTCTTACATGAGAGACGAGACAGACTTGAGACGAAGACGGGAACTCGCCCCGTGCGTACTGCGACGTGGGTGACCGGAAGTGCATAGTTGTCACGTGGGGTTGGCGGCGGTAGCTCGTCCGTGTTTAATGTACTCCTTGAGACGGGGTGGTATCGGAAGCCGATCGACGAGGTCAAGTCGTACGTGTCGCAGGACGGCGAACTTACACAGGTGCTGCAGCGAGTGCATGCAGCGGAAGCGTGAGATGGGGTGGAGCAGTCGGACCGGTGTCGGCACGAGGCCTGGGCCACGCGGCAGCAGGTAGTACAGACAGCGGCCGGACCGGGACGTCGACATGGCGTTCTCGATGAAGTCGACGATCGTCGTTGCCGCAGACGTCTCACTGCCAAAGCCGCCAACGCATGACGCCGTCAGGGACTGGGAACAGAAACTGAAACTACCTGCATGAATTCCCGAACACGTCACATCACGCTCATCGCTTCAGATCAACTGACTACCACTGATGTGGTCGCCAGACCACGGTCAAGATCACAAACGCAGTGTTAAAATTAACTATAAAATACGTCAAAATCTTGCGTGAATAATAATTAGCTCAATGCTTTAGGATTGACACAAAAGCGGCTGTGGTCAACTCAGAAGCTGAAGTCTAACTTTTAAAAAGACTTGGAAAGTCAGACACGTACGAAAATCTTCAGGAGAAATGTATAGGAACTTTGTATTTGCACATCGGGCCCCCGCTCTCGAACTCTGTTTGGATCTTTCATCGGTCTTACGCTGTTAGTAGCCAAAATTTGTAAACTGTAAGTGGGTAATGGTAATAAACATACTTCTTATTCACATTCTTTAAAATTGCAGTGCATTTTGCATTGTTCTCATCACCCATGCAGAAGCTCATGATTTTCAGCAGCTGCTGTGGCGAAAAAAGTAACTATCAATCTTTCATGGCTTGAGACGGCGCCAACGTATGATGTGATCAAAATTAAACGAAACTAAAACAAAACTAGACGCTATGTCGACATATTTTTGTTAATTTTACTTTTACCTGATATGTAAGCGCCACCTTGGCGGATTTAAACGGCCTGTGCAATAAACTGGAGCATATACCACAACGTCAAGCAAGAAAACAATGCAGTTGTAGTGCAAAGTGCACGTGTCTGGTAGCTGGTATACCTTTGTAGTGTTCGATGCGGGTGTGGTGGGTGCCACCTAGCGAGCGGAAGCTGAGGCTGAGGATATAGCGCTCGTCCGAACTGTCCCGAACCAGGAACGATCCGTCACGACGATTGGCCAGCATCGCTTCAGCTTCGTCAAAACTCATCGCTCCCCAGTACCAGCCGCACTGTACACCGCCGCAAAAACAAAACACATGACCAAGTAAGTAAGTAAGTAAGTAGGTGCATATTTAATGTGCACAATGTCAGCCAGTGACCGAATCTGAGGCACTTGGCTGAGCCGCTAGGGGGAGCAGTAGGACTATACATGTACATGCTTATTCTATGGTCCGATCTTGGTAAAATTTTCACAGAATGTTCAGATGTCGAAATTGTCGATGCCCCCGGATTTTTTTCGGGTTTGGCGTTATTGCTCTCCCCTTCGACTCCGATCATGCTGAGTGTTCTCAGTCTGAGTGTAGTTATTTTCGAAGATTTATATTTCACAAGGTAATGTAGCGACGCAGCAAAGGTGCGGTGGAATGTTTTTCCACATAATGTCATTTCACTACATGGCCGTCCTTACAGACGTAACAAAACGTTGAGAAAAAATATGGGAAAACATTAACATAAAGTCTTCTGCAAATACAGTAAAAAACAGAAAACTTTGGTAAATGTTGAATAAACACGTAATCGTGTCTTGCTTGAAACATCGACTAAATCCACTGCTTTTGGATAGACCTACAGCGTTTTCGCATTCGTCAATTTTTTGTCATCACGCAAATCTAAATGCCAAACCCGCCATAATTTTATCGCCATCTTTAGTTTGATTCGTGAATGGGATTGGCGAAAGCTTGCGGTAGCTTTGATCACAAGGCGGCTGTAAACAATCGACAACGTTCTACTGTCAACATCGATCAGCTGAGTTGTGATTACGTTTCAAGCCGACGTCATTCGCTGACTACTGGCCACGGATCGATCGAACTCGTCGCCATCACCATCACTAGACCCAGCCCATCTCCACGGCCAGCAGCCGAAGTCACCAGTATTCCACGCCGCAGCCAGTCCGCGCATCCGTGCATAGATTCAAAACGGATGCCGTGCCGTGTCCCTCCGGAGCTTTGGCGTGGTGCTCATCTCCCTGTCGTGGACATTGAGCCCGTTGCTGAATAGATCACAAAGTCTGCGAGGCATCGGGAGTGTGATACCAGACCTATGGTTACTCTCCCAGCCACAGAGGAGCATCACCGTCCCCTTACCAAGCATTATATAATTTGGTACTGGTCATAGGGCGCCGCCCATGAGTTGACCAGTACCAAATTATATAATGCTTGGTAAACTTTATAAACCCTTTATAAACGAAGCTTGTTGGACGCACACATAGACAACAGCTGCATTATAGGCCTACAGGTGGACACAAAGCAACAACTGACTGACTACGTATCTAATGCTTTTGCAGGAAATGTTAAATTCGCACTCAGTACACTGAGTCCACGATTTCCTGTCACAAACCGCAGCCAACAGCCGAGGACGATGCAAGTCCGCCAGCAGAGCGGTCCGCCGCCCGCACAGCCATGCAGACAGTACCGGGCGTGACAGGACGGACTCACTCATCCTCATCGTGACGGCGGGGAGCCGCAGGACTGCAGGCGCGGATCTCGGACCTCGGCTCGAGGTCGCAGCAGTCGGCGACGAGATGACCGCATAGCGATCGCACGTTGCCGCAGTAAATAATCACCGAATTAAAGATGGATCCCATTTCTGCGCTGCAGGCTACTCGCATCGTCGGTGGCCGCTTGGTTTTGTGCTTGTCTTAATCGGCTTATCAGATAGTTGCCGTACGTCCGGCGCGGTTAGTATCGGGATGGGTAAACTAGCCACTCCAGGTCAAAACGAGAAATAAGCTACCGAACGAAAACCATTCAAAGACTGGTCGTTTTATCTTCTTTTCTTATGATATTATTATATTATCATTCGTTCCATAACAATGGTCACCGGTGGAACTCTTAATTTTGAAGAAATGGTATACCGAAATTCATCACTTGCTCTAAAGTCAACTAACAGGCTGAATGATTTATGGCCGTATATAGTCCGCAGTCAGTCACACTCACAGCACGTGGCAGATTCACTACAGGAGTAGGCTGCGAGCTTCCCGCCGAAATGTTCGTATATATCGAGCAGCCGTTGACAGGCGTTAAGCTGCTATACGCCAAGGTCAACCCACATGTCCTTCCGCCACCCACACACGGGGCCTGCAGGCGCCGACAGTGCTATGGGCCGCGGCGCAGGCTTCTAGAGCGACTGCGAAAGCTCACCGACACTATACAGCTACAGCAGTCGATGGGTGCAGCAAATAGAGATGAGCTACTCGCGATTTGAATTCACTCCGATCGAATTCTTTGCACGGATTTTTGAACGAAAACTGACACAAACAGCCAAGCTATATGGACAGGAAATAATTCGTATCGTTGCATTACACGAGCTATTCAAACTCAGCAACTCGTTTTTTCGTCCATATTCACCTGCGTGTCAGAATATGATATCAGAATTTAGTTCGCGCATCAAGAATTCCGTTTTTCAGTATTCACATCAAAACAAATCACTGAATACCTGTAAGAAAAGTTCACTAGTAGGCCTACAATGTATATCTTTCATTCTTTTGCGAACAAGACAAATAGGTAATACCCGTTTTGCGTTGAAAGTTGTAACCTATCCACACCAAGGCTGATTTTGGCCAATCATTTTTGGTGTATGACGAACATTCCTTGCCCAAAATTGATCAATAAATGAATCAAAATTGTTACAATGGCCAAAGCAGAACAAACTACAGATAGCAAAAATTAATTCAGCATATATGGAAAACAATCAGGAAATGAATTCTTCGTAAACGGACGTGCTAATTCAAAATTCCTGCGGAATGGCACAGCTCTGTAATACGTCGTTCGGTTGCAATGTTATTTACGTGCCATCGAAGTCACAATAAATCGGGTTGCGGCGTAAAGGAGAGCTGTAACGGCGGGCCGCTGTGGGCAGCACATGAACTAGACTCGGCCTTGCCATGACAGCAGGCACACGTGTTAGCAAAAGCAGCAGCATCTCTGTAGGTACATCGGTCGAGGCCGCCCGCTGCACAGTGCAGACTCGCTGACGTTACGTAGAACCGCGAACGCAGAATCGTCTGTTTACATCGTCTTCTTACTGCGCCATTCATTCATTTATCGACCTATAAACGTCCGCTGCCAGCTCGTGACCGACCCAATTTCCAGCCCTACGTTTTCCAGGTCGCGGAACTGAACCCAACGCTCGGCGAAGTCATTAATCAACCCAGAACCAACCGCGGGCCGAGAGACCGCGGAAAAGTCGTCCGGATTAACACCAATACGCAGGGAAATTAGTGCGCACACCTGAAAATTAAAACAAAAGTGAAAACCCCAACGAAAATACAACGGGGTGTAAAACTGTCATCACCAAATTTTAAACGTTTTGTCTGTATGCTGTATGCAGTACGTTGATAAACTAGTGAATGCCGGTACGCGGCGTTTTTCTGTGAATCGACAATACTTGAGTTTTTTGGCGCGAACAAAAAATGACTGAAATCCGAAGAATTCAAACTAAATACAAAGAAACCTGAACAAATAAAATTTAACTGAAACTAAAATAAAACTGCAGGCTTCAGACGCGATTCAGTACAAGTCAACGAATTTGCCGATTCACAGAAAAACGCCACGTAATGCTTGAACACCACGACCGCTGTTTGTCAGCCAACGAAGCACATAATAGCAGTGACCATCTGAATGGGAACAGTCATGAAAACTATAGGCCTAATTCTGTTAACGCCAGTTATTTTCTGTGACATGCGCAAAATAATTCGAAAATAATACGAGTGCGGCCAAGCGAACACTGTGAACTCAGCGCATGCAGAAGAAGCAGGAAAGAAGATGGACGATGATGAACGAAAAACGAGCACGCGAGTTATATGAAGGCTGTTCCGTTGCTGCAACAGTTGACCAGCAGCTGTGTCGACATAGCATAACATATACAAACAATACATTATATACTGCTACATGTCAACATGTCATGTTGACATGCAGAACTGTTGCTGTACTGCTGCGGCGGCGCATAAGCTGGCCGAATAATTACCACACCAGAACGTTTAGACATGGTCAGCTTCCACCCACGCCCACAGTTCAATATCTGGTCAATTTTTGCAGTTACTCTACGCTATGGTTGCCAAAAGTAAAAGTCTCATGGAAACTGTTGAAATTTCTTGCTGCGGAACTTTCAACGGACCGGACCGCATGCCATTCCTGTCGCCGACCCAACAGCGTCGAAACAGCGGGTGGAGAACTAAATGTAACTAAAATTTACAGTGCTTTGTTCAAAACATCTGAACGCAGTGGATCGCATGTACACACGCCATCTTATTTCCAAACCACAATGTTTGAATCAGAGAGTTACGCAGAATTCATTTGCGGCCTCAGATCTAAGTTAGGGGTGCCCCTGGTCAGGGACCAGGAAAAGCGCCCCCTGAAGCTGAAACACTTTTGGATTTAGATGTTCAATGGATGCCGCAAATTTGCCCACTCTTCTAAGATATGGTCGCAATACGTCATAGATTACTGTGAATTAACGAATAGCAATAATAGTGATGCAGGAATAATATAGGTTTCACCAAATATATTTGGTTTCAACCACAACACGCCCTGGTCATTTTTTTTTCGTTGGGGTAGAAGGACGTTAAAATTTTAATTGGGTGTAAACCCCTCTCCCGCTGGTGGAATAAATAATTCTGTGCTTTGAATAAAGGGGGCCGCTAAACGGCACTTGTTCTACTGCCCTGCCCTTGTGTCGACACGGAGCAGATAGGTTAAAAGATGTCGACAGTCCGTGCCGACATTTTTATCCCGTCTGCTCCAAGCACGGCGGAATCCGCCCCTGACCGGTGCAATTAGACGCACGCGTTCACGCAGACACAGATGTAGAACTGACTGATGTGCTGCAAAAACCGAACGCAGCAGCCGCAGCAAAAATAGACGTACGACGAATGTCAGCATCCGTCCGCAGCACGCCAGGCAGAGGTCAACGGGGTCGCAGTGGCTACTGTACCGGCGAACGGTTGTTAGCGTATCACGCCGTCCGTACGTTGGTCCGTCGTACCGATAGACACTCCGCAGACCAGACACCCACGGCGCTAACTTAAGCTCTCTTGTTTACACGGCTACGCTAATGGTCACCCAACACAGCTGTCCACCCTAATAATTTACGTGCTCGTTATCCGATCATTCAGTTTTATTTCAGAGCCGCCATTCGCCGTAATTATGCACGCTGCACGACGGTACGACCAAACGGCGAAAGTCTTAAACCGGCAAAAAATCAAGCAACTCTTGACTAAAAGTTGAGACAACCTATACAGAGATTGTTCTGAGTATTCACAAAAAGTTAAACAATGCTAAACAGTTACTCACGGTGTGTAGCTCGCTGAGACAGTTGATGAAGTCCGTTGGACTGTTCTGCCAGGAAGACTTCGACATCGACGACCAGATCCCTGTAGTCACACCAACACACGAGGAAATTATTCTCCCGATTACGTTAGAAACTTACAGCGTGATTAATTAATCAATCAAAATACGTTTATACAGCCCGGTGTGTCGCATGAACTCCATCAGAGATTCTCACTGTAGTCCTGGAAGACATCTGTGATGTCAGTTGAGTCACCAACATATCGCTGGCGTTCTGCTGCCCATTTTGGTCAAAATAGAAGTAGACCTAAGCGTTTTCTAGTTCACAATACATTACTATGTGTATGAACGATTATATCGGCAAAAGTCAGTTTTAGTACAAATACGGGAACAAAATGTTCAACGGTCACTGTCACGACGTTTTCCGCTATTGCTACGGTAACGTATAAGACACTGAGCCCTACTTTTATCTGTGTACGCACCAGATGAATAAAAGATAGTAAGACCTAAAATAAATACACCGCAACGTAATGCGTAGCATTATCAAAAAAATTTGGCAACAAAAACACGTTTCTTCGTGCAGAGAAACGTCCGAAGCGAAATGTGCAGAAGGCACGAAGGCCTGAGACAGTGATGAATGGCTTGGTGGTTGTGTCAGTCAACGAGAAAGTCAAATCAAATCAAATCAAATCATATCATTTATTAAGACAAGCAGATACAAAGAAAACGTTGACAAAATGAGTAATGAAAAGGCTTGAGCAAGGGCACAAAGGGCTGCAAGAGCCTCTTACATGGACCCCCCCCAAAAAGAAAAAAAACATACGAATAAGACAACACAATAAAACCTGCATTGTGTTTAATATAAAAGACGTTAAAAACCTGTATACAGGTTGTTAAAAGGTTAGTGACGAAATTACACTCGCAGTTGCAGCAACAACAGTGACGCAGAGACAATTACATACACCTCGTCAGTACTCCGTATATCGTAGAGAGTGGCAGCGTGACGTCATGAGTGAGTGTTAGGTGCGTCGTCAACGTCCTAAGGTGAGCTGTGACCATCAGTTTTGAAGCAGTTCTAGACATTGACAGTCAAGAGACGTTAAAAACTGTATACAGGTTGTTAAAAGGTTAGTTTGTCTGTAGCTCTCATAATGGTAACCCATAACAGAGCTATACGGAACGTCACCTGCCGTATAGGGTTGCTCAGTGTTACCTGCCACCCGACCATGCAGGTGAACGCAACCCACTTTAACCCCAGCCAAGTAGGCCGCGGACTAATATATCCCGGAAGGATGGAAGGCTGAGTTTTTGGTGGTTAGTTATATACACATAGGCCTAATCACTTCTCACTGATGCATCATTTAACAGAGAACGCGCATGGCTTAAAAGCAGGAAGTGGTCAGGAAAAAAACACAAAACATAAAACTGCGTTCTAACTTTGTAACAGAAACAATGTTTTTTTCTGCTAGTGCTGCTATATGTGAGACATGTGCAGATTAAAGGCGTTGTCACACTGGCAGTACCAAGACTCACTCCACGGCGTCCAATTACTCAGCACAGGTGGTCGCTGCAATGGCAGTGTGTACGGACCATTAATCTTCTTCTCGGAGCAACTGCTGATACTGCATGCCGTTGCACCGAGACAATATTGTCAACAACGTCGCCAGCTGCTGTCTGCCGCCGATATAAACAGCGCACGTGTGACTCAGTCAATTCAGCCAGGCGCAGCAGGACGACTCATCCTCCGAGCAATGAAACACAATGCAGAATGAACGCACTTGTCGATCCTCAATCCTCGACTAGCTCACCACACTTTCCGCGCCTCGTAATGTAAATACTCCTATAGCGATGGCGTCAGTACATGTAAATAAACCGAGACGACCACCAGCTAACAGCAGCGATTCCTTATATTTATTTCACAGCCTATATCTCTCACCATAGTGACTGAAACGTTATAACTGCCCATAATCCATAATCTTACTCCAGTCAAGTGTGACGGTTGAAACGCACATGTCCCAGGTAGAACACATCGTCGGGTCACAGTCAGAAAACTAGAAAAGCAGTCAGAGACTGCAGACCTCCGCCAACGCCATGTTGTTCGCCAGGTGACAGCACCATATTCGGTTTGGCAGCGATTTTCCTTATACCCCATTGAAAGCAATGTTAACGAAAATTTCAAAGTGATCCAGAATCCAGGATTCCTTCCGGATCACCCCCAAAATTGAGTCACTTGTAGTTTTTGCCATTCCCAACATTCTTTGAAAATTTCAGACAGATCCTTCCATAACTTTTTGAGTTATCTTGCTAACACACAGACAGACAAACAAACTCTGGCAAAAAACATAACCTCCTTGGCGGAGGTAATAAGCACGTTTCAACACGGTCTGCATGCAGTTTATTACGCCTCGCTATACACTCGCATGTTAGACTCTAGGCCGTGATGAACAGCACTTCTATTTCACTTTCTCTCCTTTCATTTCTATTTAAAACATTTTCAGTTCTTTTTAGTTTATACGCTAGATTGAACTGCATGGCAGTTTCCAGTGCAAATCGTCTATCGTAACGTATCGTATCCAGTGTAAGCTGAAGTGCAAAGCGTCGTGAAAAGATAAACTGCGTTCATCTTATTGCTACAGTAGGCCCACATTCATCGCTCGTTGAGAGTCAGTCCAAGACGACTACGTTATACGCTAAGTTAATGTCAAGTCGACGAATGCATTATGCATTATTCACGGAGGACGGACGGTCGCTGAATGTGTCGCCAATCTGAACAGGTCGTCCACTCGCCAACGGCGACAACACTTTTTATTCGCTCTTCCAGGACGACACTACTGCGGCCATCAAGCAATCCACATGGCGCACACTAGTGATGCGCTGTCACCGAAATGACACGTTACGCCGGCGATAAAAAATAACTGACTTGAATTTTTAAAATTGTGATTTGTGCTGTTTTATATCTACAACCACGATGTCACCCTTACACTGTATATAAACTGAACAGTTTTTTTAATATAAGTAGGTGTATGTACAGCATGTACATTGTACACCCCCTTTCCACAGTCCGTCGTGTAAAGATATTCAGAAAACCTAGCAATATTGCAGTTGTTGTCTGCGACCCAAACGGAGGCCGCCACCTTCGACGCCATCATTCATGCATAGCGTTCGCCATGCAGAATTAGCCGTGACGCGGTCGTATTATTAATTTATTATTATTATTGTCCACGACAACTTAGAACGTTCCTAACACAATATACGGACGACGATCTGGCAAACAGTAGTCGTCGCCGGCCGCGTCTAACCTCGAATAAAATATTCACCTCGCCGTATACGAAATATGCAGTCACGGTGGCGGAAAGGCAAGGCAAGATACCCGCCGAGCGCCGGCCAATAACGGGCGATATATTGCGCTCATTAGGCGGTCGACCAAGCTGAATGTCGGCCGAACCCATTATTTAAGGAACCACGCGCGAAAGTATACGATATCTGCACTCACGGCGCCAGTATCACAGAAGCTTAATACCCTGGACTGGCCTGCCTGAACCATGGATTCACTGCTAGTATAGGATAATGAGTCCACGTCTGGACTGTCGCAACGTAAACATGACGACCATTTACTGTGCGTCAACAGAACGTCTGGTCAGCTATAACAAGCGGCAATTTACAACACGTCGCGCTGCAACTCTGCAATTACTATACTGTAGATTACTGTAAAAGTGAATGAAATGGCATGCTGCCAGTGCCAGAAACAACTCTTGGCAGCGAGCGAGCGGTATTGCACCTTTTGCACTTAAATACCTTCACATCTGTATGAAATTCGGTCCTCCATTTTCAGCGTATCCGTTCATGCAAAATTTCATCAAGCTAAGTGCAGCGGTTCATGAATTATCGTGACGTTGACAGAAAAAAAGAGAAGAAAACTTAACGACGATGCTGAAAACAATACTGTCGTTGCTACCGCGGACAGTAACAAGCTGAACGAATAATTACATGTATATGCGCATGCAAACAAAGCTAAGGGAGTATCCTATAGCGCTTGCCGACTTTTATCACATCGCGTACAGATGCAGAAAGGCTAGCGCTGCGGTCTGTGCAATGCAATGCAATGCATTAATTACGCCTGATGTAGCGGAAAATGCGATAAATGATGAAGAAACGTGTATTAGCGGCCACTACCAGCTTAGTCAACGGACTGGATCTAGGCTCTATCCATGCAACCATTCGAGATCCTGCCATTACCATCATTTACTACTGCTGCATGCCGTATGTACTGTTCGTACGACTCACTGAATATATATATATAGACTAAAGATATATAGACCTACTGCTGTAGAGTTGCGGGAATGCGGGGTATACACAGAACTGAAAAAAGGCAACTAACACATGAAGATATAATCAGTTATATCTTAAGGTCAAAAGTGACACAACGGAGACAGAAATAATAACCATGCAGCAGATGGTAATAAAATCCCAAGCAGAAAACTGGACTAGAGGGTTTAATATAGTGATCGACAAAACAGCAGAAAGAGCAATTAGCTAAACACGAAACGGTTGAGAGAAACGGTTCACCGGGTTGCCTGTATATCTTTCGTCAGAGTACGGCACATGTGCGACACGTGACATGACGTACTGAACTTCTGCCTGTGTTTTCGTGCCTACATACAGATGGTGCTGGTTTGCTGGTTTGCCGAGGCGGAATGGCGATGTTGCGCAAGTAGGGTGAGTAACTGAACGTGAGCGGCGCACGGCTGCCAATCAACGACTTCAGATGCAGGACACGTCGTCCAGAACTCCAGGCAGTCAGACCGACGGCACGAGCACGCTGTCCGAGGGCTGCAGAGATGACGACCGCGATGCTGCTGCTGCTGCTGCTGCTGCTAGCGCCTCCGATGATGAATTGCAGACTGAGAAGAGACGACAAACACGACGTGATGCTTCGGTGCGAAATATGAACGACGAAAGCATTACGGCAGCAGCAGCAGCAGCAGCATATTTCTTCACCACGGCCATAGACCATAACCTTTCCTTCCCCCCTCAGCTCTGCCCACTCATCCCGCGGCACTGTAAGTCATAACGCTGCTAGCAGCATGGAAATCCGCGGAGATCGACTTGGAGGCAGCAAAATCACCTCCAAGACGTCGATAAAACTTGGCGCAAGGAAATAACGCCGACAGTTTGCTGGTCGTGTTGACATCGAGACGCAGCAATAGCTATTAGAAGTCTGTAGTCGTTAACTCGTGCATGAAGCGTTATTACGCAGTGTAGTACACGGCGAGCGGCTTAATTACATAATTACAGTACGACTGCTGGGTTGACGGCCTGCCCAGAGCCAGTCAAACATTGTATAGCGTTAGTTTTTATTATTTAAATAAATAAATCGAGGCCTAGTGGACAGTCGCCGTGATAATACGCTGGCGAGGTGTGTGACTTCGCGCATGCAGTCTCTGGCTGAAACAGATAGTAATTTTTATAGCATATGCGCACTTCATTACGAAATGAATAGTATTATGCCGATGATATGAGCGTGAAACAACTCTGAAACAAATGCAAAACAATTCCGCGTTTTTTCGGTGTTTTGTCTCAGTTTCGTTTCACGTGAGCGGAGAACAGCCTCGGGCCGGCGAGCGCATCAGAAAACGCATCCCAGCAGCAGCAGCAGCAGCAGGGATGACGTCGACGCAGAAAGGATTCTTGCAGCGCGTTTGATTGATGTCCGTGGACATGTGCGCCCGGCCGGCGCGCCTACGGACTAACAACTTCCGGCCTGTACGTCGTGTCCGTCGGCAGACCTCTGCCAGTCTTTGCGTTCGCACGCCTTGCTCGGTCCAGACGCCGGACGTACGCCGCTGACAACGCGTCAGCCGTCCGGCCAGGCAAAACAGACAGCCGCAACACCGGCAAAGACGGTGCTGATTGCTGACTGGCGGATCAGATTCCACGAGTCCACGACAGATAGCGTGGATCGTCTTAAAACCCGGCTGACGTGCCACGTGGCTGTTACGGCATAATGCCAAAGCTCGAACGACCGAAACGGCACGTCAGAAGTTCAGAACCTTCGCACCTCTGTTAATGCGGAAAGAAACGGTTTTGAGTAGACTCATTACTCGTAACAGAAAGACAAAATCAGAGTACGAACACTGCAAAATATAGCGAGAGATTTTTCTATACGTTTAGAGGTGTGCTTTCTATTTTCCCACCTTTTTATTTCCTGATACGAGATTTTCCAACCCTACTGAAAGAAAGTATGGCAGAAATTAATACTACAAAAGTCCAAATTTATACCTTATTAGTATATATCATTTGCATATATCATTTTTGTACTATTTACATACAAATTCATAGCCGAGATAGGCGAATCAATCGCAACGTCGTGCATGCTTGCTAATGTATGGATATTAAGTGAGTAACTAAAACATCAGTTAGCATTGCGCATCGTTGATAAAAAGGTCATCATCGACTATTACACAAAGATACTGCGTGAAGAAACGAAGAATTGCGATGCATGCAAGAAGCTTGCTTTCATCAAATCTAATGCTCTGCGCTGCCGCGTGCCTACAGATACAGTCCGCTCTGCTGCTCCCGGGCCGCCGTTCAATAAAACGCTAATCCATTGTGACTGCAATTCCCTACCGCGGAACGACGGATACAAAAGGTTACTTTCATCGTATAGGCCACAACGGCAGGCAGTGAGTAACCAAAACGACCGCATCTAGGCCTAAACTGGTCAATGCCATTCTGTTTCTGTGTAGCTATGCCGTCGACGTGGACAGAACGACACAAAGCACTGCGGACCACATGCAGGACGAAGTCAGTCACTACAAACTGTCCCTTGAATTATACATGTACATCACATCTGTCATTATCCGCCAAATGCATCAAAAATACGCGACAAATATAACACAACCCAGACAGAAAAGTAATAGCCTTATTGTTCGCGTCTGTTTGGCAAACTACCTCGACTTCTTTTTAATGATTTCGTGGTATATTATGTGCGTTTGCTGCTACATTTTATTGCTGCAACGTTGTGGTTGTATTTTTTCATTAAATCTGATCTTTTCTGGCTAGATTTCTATTACGCATATGAGTGAACTGGACTGAATCGCGGGTCTGCACTCGCATCCCTGTAGTCTTCTTGCAATGTTTATGCGCCAATCACTTGCTATGCCGTAGTGAATCTGCAGTGCCAGTGCAGCGGCGTGTTTACGACTCCACAACAGTTTTATCGACCGTGGACCTACGGCCATCTTGGATGACAGTCGTGACGTCATATCCGCTACGACAACGATAGCCGCCCTATAGCGACATCGCTACTAATTAACGGGGCGGAGCGCTGCAAAACCGGGGAAGGGGTTCGTACGACGGCGAAGGATCGTGATCCGCCAAGGAGAGAAGACGAGCGGCGGTAGAACGTGTGGGTGGGCGGACGAAAAATCGGCGACGGACATGGACCACCAACGACGTCTCTCGCTATCAATTGCATTGCAGACGACATGTTTACGCAACCGTAGCTTTAGCGTCGCACCGTCGTCATCGTAGTCACGCGGCGACTGCTGCTGCTGCTGCTGGGCCAATGACGTCATGACATCCTTCTCTCATTCACGATATCTGCAGATGGCTATACTCAGTACTCATTGAACGCTCAGTCAGGTCGCTCCTCCATCCCTAATTACAACGGATGTCGACTCAAGACTCACGGTCGTCGTTTTTTTCACTCTTGGCGGGCGTAGTAAATTCAAAACTTTCCTAGCAAACGAAAATTTGCTTGCCAATAGTTGCTATGTACAGGCGCCAGCATAGATGTCTTGTCTGAGTTATGGCAGAGTGTCAGAGAGATCCGACTGTGTGTCTGTCTGTTCGTCTATCACACCCTGCATGCTCCAATATCAAAATGACGCAAGCTGTCATGGAATCTTCACTGGCAGAGCCTCTGTAAAATACTGTAGTTTACTTATATAGCAGTAAAGGTAGTCCCATACTCGGTTACGAGTGTCGGGACCTTTAACTTACTGAGACGATAATAACACGAGTATGCCTATAACTCCCAGTCTGAAACCGCTCTCGATTATATGTCAGTAACATCTTCTCTATCTGTAACCCACTTTTACACCTACACGTTTCAAAAGCTCACGGCGGCAAAATTCGAGTTTTTGACTGTACTGGTAACCCGGCGGCCAACTAAGTGATGACGGGTAAGAATCGAAACCCAGGTTCAACAAACGGTTCGGCCAGTGCAGGTACTCCACCAGTGAGCCAGCTTTAGCCTGACAAGACTGTATGCAAACTGTCTAAACAACGCACGAGGGTTTCAGGAATCCACATCGCAGCAGCTCCCCACACGTCTCCGTCGGCCGACGAATAGTCGCATTCGGCGCCATTCCATGACGTTACCGCGCAGGCACTACCGTGATTATATGACAAAACAGGCAGTAGAATCACACTGTTCTTAAACTGTATAGCGTTGCGAAGACATATGACTTTTTCACTCGTTATTTGACTTAGCTAATTACACCAAATAGCACCAAATAGCTGCTTTTCCGCTGCTATCCACTTAGCTGTCCTGGCCGCTATTTTACTTTTCAAATTTTATGAAATTTTAGAAAACAACACTCCTAACACGCTTACACACTGCAGTGCATATAGGCGCCATCTAAATCAATCCCCGTAGCGTCAAGGCGGCGTGCGTGCGTCGCTGTTGCCGAGAAGCGAAGAAGACCGATGAGAAATGTGGCTCGGAGCTGTTGGCGCGAATCAATCACAGCGTTGCAGCAGGGAGGCTGGCAGCCCAGCATCAACAGACACAGAGAGCTGGCTGGGGATGAGGAGCTGTTCATGGCACCGGCGGCGTGACGTATACAGCAAGCCTATCAGCAGCCGACTGCATGGCAATGGCAGGCCGCATCTAAACAATGCCTCGACCGACCCTCGTATATACTTCGACGGGCGAGCAAGGGAACGGCATTTAGCGCTCGTTCGACCGTGAAAAACGTCGTCGCCATTTTGCTGCTGATAGCCAACACAGCACACGTCAAACCATTAATTCTGCAGCGTTCGTAAAGCTTTTTATGGATGCACAGTCCGTAACGGTGTCCTTGGGCTTTCTGGGCTCCAGCAATTTCACATTATGCAGCGAAGTGAAATGTAACGATGCAGAAATAGACAAAAGAAAATATGAAGCTTCAATTTGGCTAAGTGCGCCATCAAACATCAAACTGATCGCTGTAAGCAGTGCCATAACAAGATGTTATCGCCGAGTGTCGTCTATTTGCCAAGCGTCGCAGGCGTTAAAAGTAAATTAGGCCAGTGCATAAGCCGCGATTACACAACTATGCACTGTTTTCAATAAAAGTTTCTGACGTTCGCTGACTTCAATCTGTAAACTGTAACTTTCGAGCTAAAAATATGCACATGCTAGTTACACCTATCCGCGTGCACGGGGAACGTTTAAGCCAATTCTTCGTTTTTTATGCACTTGCTCGGACAGACAAGGCCTCATAAAGACATCATACAGTAACACGAACCGAGGGGAAACGCATCGATGAGACGAAACGTAAGCCACTACAAATCCGCAAGTTGACAGGGAGAAAGCACAAGTCGCTGACGGCGATGTATACGGACGAGTACGACACGAGAGCTCTGGATGCACGAATCTGTAACTCTGTATGCGTGAGGAGTGACTCGACTCATCGATCAATGACTGCAGCAATCTGGTGACGCAAGGAGACCATGGTGACGTGACGGCTAGCCCTAGGACGCATCGCAGCGCAGCGTCGTGCTTGCTTATTACAAGCGATGGAACGACAGACTGCAGAGAGATGCTACGTCACGACGTCGACTCATTAGCACATTCCTGCAGAACGCCCGACGCCGCAGTCCGCATTGATGAATTACTGCTGCTGCTGCAACCGCATCACTCCGCCGGTCAACAACTTGTATGATCTATTAATGATGGCGCCGGCGCCGCAAAAATAATTAGCTGACGACCTCCGAGACAGACCGAAACGACACGTAGCACCGTTATGGCATGGCAAGTTCAAAAAATGTTGCAGTTTATAGGTAACCGGACACTTCGGACCTAACTTTTTAGGTCCAAAGTGTCTCAACACACTTCGGTCCTAAAAGTACGAGACATGCACTTCGGACCTATTTTTCATTATATATTTTTCTGTTACTACCAACACGTTTTTGTGATTAAAAGCTGCATATGTGAAGTCAAACACGAAAGCAGCGACTCAGGTGTGGAAGATCAGATCAACTGGGTAAGGTCAATTATTACTCATAGTTAAACGCTGACACGTGCAGACTGGCTGTCCTTTAAAGTTGCCTCATTGCAGCACAGTGAAAGAGATTTTTGCAGTCGCGAGAAGCACGTGTGTAACAAGAAAAGCTCAAACTAACTGCCGTCGCAATTCCCGCAAAATGTTCGGCTTTAAAATTTCAGGTAAACCTATAGGTGCCATTGATCTCATTTTGGGGAAATTTAAGGGCGAAATTGAAATTTTGAGCACTCATAATCTTGACGCCGCTGGGGGCAGATCTTTATCAAGACTGTTATTTCGAACATTTGGTGTAGGCTCAATTAGTTGGACAATTGGGCAACTTTATAAACTGTCAGCTAAAATGGCAGAAATCTGGACAACTTGTGCTTTCTAATTATGTGCTATTTTTATTCAGAATACATAATGCCTGAATAAAACAGATTGACTGTTTTGTTTTACTTCAGTGCACGTTCTCATATCTTATATCGTAGGCTTATTCAAATTAGACGTTACATTAAATGCACGCGTAGTAATTTTCAGTATTCTCTTTCAACTTTTATAACAGAACGTAGGATTATGTTTGTAAATAGGCCTTAGAAATGCCGGATAAGATAGCCGTGCATCAGCTGCTACATACCCTACTGGATGTGATTGACTGTCATTTCTTCACCGTGAACAAGCCATCACTTTCTCACAGAACAGGACGTACGCCCCTCGTAAGCTTATGTACGTAATAGGGTAGTTAACTTTGTAGTAAAATAAACTATTAGGCCTACACATCGTCTCTGAGACACTTCAGACCTAAAAGTTAGGTCCGAAGTGTCTTAAGACATTTCGGACCTAGGTCCGGTAAGCCAGTTCATAGCTATACATACCATGACAAGCTCGAAACATTGACAGCGTGAAAATCAGTTCAAAATTAGTCCCGGCAACGTTACACGTCAGGTCGTAGCCCGCAACAATATAACGCGACCGTCCAATAGGCCGTATTACGTGTCTTGCCCGTCTGTCTGTCTGCCTGTCTCGTATATACAGCCTCCTAACTCGAAATCGCAATTAGCGCTATACGGACTGCGTCGGGTTAAACCAACAACTAAACCAACAACATTACGTTGAGTAACGTTTTTCGTCGGAAAAGGTATAGAAACAATAAAAACACGTCATTGAGAAACTCTGTAAATCAGGAAAGAAGAAATGACCTCTGGCATGTGAAGTAGTACTTGAATAATCATAGTCTCAATTATATACAGTGTGTAGTCGACAGTTGAAACGAGTCTCGCGTCTGTTTACCACGCAGGCGTTATACAGAGTAGACAGAATTAATTGACCTGGCGAGGCAAGCGAACTGCTGGTGACGCTGTTGGAAAGTGTCGAGGACGGCATGGCGGCATGGTGAGTCCTCCACGGCGCAGTGCAGACGCTGCTGAAGCTGCTCACTGACGGACTGGCACAGACCACATCATCCACACTCACAACCATCTCATCCGTCAGGTCGAACTCAGCGCTAGCGGCGGCAGTACAGCGGTGCCGGTAGGCGGGTAGGCTGCCGCTACACGAGCTGGTCGCCCACGACGTCGAGCCACCACCGCCACCCGGGCAGTAGTCGACGTGACCTTGGCGTGACCTTAATCTGTGATGACAGCGCGTCGATGGACAGGACGACGCGGCCGAGTAGCGGCTGGAGCGTGACATTACCCAGTGACGCGTCCTGTCAGCGTCCGCCGCTGACGCAGAGGACGGCTCGCGCTGATGACGCTGTGCTGACTGCATGTTGTTAGGTGGTGTCGGCAGACCGCGCGTCTGGACGACCCGCTGTCTCGCAGGCTCCATCGACTTACTGCGCCGCACCCGGCTGCCGTCGCTGCTAGCACCTGATGACTTCTTCCGACCCCCGAACAACTGAGGCAGTCGCAGCAGATCGCGGAATGACGTCTTGATGCCCGACAACGAAGACGTCGACGGCGTCTTCTTGTTCTTCGTCCCGCTGCCGCCGCTGTCTGCGGCTGGCTTGGGGGTTGTCCGTCGACGTCGCTCGTCGTCGTTGTCTGGAACTCTCTTGACGGGAGTCGCAGACGCCGAGGTGACAGCGGATGAGGCGGAGCATGACGGATGGCGTTGCCGCTCGGCGCACGCCGCCGACATCGTCCTCAGATGGAGCGGGATGCCCATCGTCTGAGCCTCTTTGAGCACCTCGCTCCAGCTCATGTGAGTCAGCTCGCCGTCCGCGTGCATGTCGTTCCTGTCGGCCGGGTAGATTCGCGTTACCAGCGGCCGAAGATACGACCCGTCGTCAACACGCACACCGCCGGTGCTCCGACTCACTTCCGGCTGGAGCCAGAGATCGTCGTCGTTGTCGACGTCGATCAGCGAGCTGCAGCGGCACGACAGCTGGTCGACGTCATCGCTGCCGTCCAGTCGAACCACATCATCACGAGTGTCTGTCGCAGTTTCAGCTGCAGCGTTCCTGGCACATGAGCATGAGCACAAGCACATCTGGTTCTGAGCCGTCGTCGTTGCAGGTATATCACAGAGCTCAGTCTGACACGACCTCGAGGCAGTACATCCACGCTGCTGCTGTTGCTGCTGCTTGGACTGTGAAACGGTATCTGCAGTCTGTGACGGAAGAACTTGCACGCAGTACTGACGCAGCGCCGGTGCTGCCTGCTCCACGACCCCCTGCTTCCTGTTGTCTACCGCGTCTGCACACACAACCACATCTGGTATCACGACAGCCATTTCCGGCGGCGGCGGCGCCGGTCGCTGTTTGGACGAGGAAAATCGTGTTTGCGGCGGTGATGCGGACGGCGTTGGATCATCGTCGTCGTCGTCGTCGTGATCGTTGGCGATGTCCTCGACCGCTAGCTGTGCCGCTGCCGCCCCGTTCTCCGTCGCTTGTTCGTCGTCCGGACGTTGACGTCGTCTCTTGAGCAGCTGGCTGTCCAGCTTGACGGTGAACGTAAATCTCATGACTGGTGATGACGAACGCGAGGTCTCCTCCCCACCGCAAGTGCTGAGAGGAGCTGCGGCTGCGGCGCGTGCCTCGCTGATGGGTGATGGCGGTGTAGGCCAGTTGTCGTCGTCGCTAGTTGGAACGAGCGCCAGCTGAGTGGCGTCTACTGGCGGAGTCACGGGCAGTGAACTGAGCGTCGACGAAGTCGTCGTCGAAGATCTGTTCTCACTGGACACGGCGTCTGTTCACAAACCAACCTCGTCAGCTATAAACATATATGATACAGACCTATACACTCCATTTTTCTGATGTGGATTTATTATACAACTGCTGTATTCCACACATCAAAGTGGAGAGTTCACGTATTGACTGCACTAAATTGTATTTAATGCAAATCGATTTGCAATCCGCGTAAACCGATAATAGTATCGACATCTAAAACGTATATAAATGTACAAAACATCAGTTTATACACTTGTTAACGGCAACATTTAAGGACTTGCACATTGAAAACAGCAAAAATTACAAAAGGTGATATTGCCT
>Ga0209367_1002273_pt1 | contig 25190 bp, 14 predicted proteins | sample WorMetLIZISLAND2_FD_187412 | JGI IMG/M metagenome (GOLD analysis project Ga0209367, IMG submission 187412) | Marine gutless worms symbiont microbial communities from Max Planck institute for Marine Microbiology, Germany - Olavius geniculatus... ... | reverse complement strand
GGGCATAACAGGAGGGGAGGGCGATTATCGTTATTAGCCATATTGGCAGTATGATAATGTGGCAGCTCTAGAATGAGGGTATGTAAGTAACTAGAGATAGTTTTTTTTCAGTAATGCCGACGGTCAAGTTCAGACTTGACAGGTTGCTCATTGTGCAGTCAGTGTAACTGTTCCAGTAGACACAGTGAGTTTGTTGCTCAACACACATACTAATGTGTGTAAAATAGTAGTATGTTTTGTCTGTTGTTGTAGTCTGATGACGTCACATCGTGGCAAGAGACTTGGAATTATGCCGGCGACTGCACCGAAGGTTTGGATTTCATTTAGCATCGATCGGCCTAGGCTGAAGAAAATGTTTTGAGTTGGGGGCGAAAACAGCACAAACTGAGCATATGTAGTATAAGGGTAGTCCAAATGGTTTGATTGGCTACTGCAAAGCTATGAGAACCAAAACTTACTGACACTGTGACAGATAGTCCGTAGTGTAGTGTAAGCCCTGATATAAATTAGAGTCCAGTAAATGCAACTGTGAATGTATGTAATCTAACTGGTTCATACATGTTGTTTTGTTCTGTAAAGTACAGTGTCATTAAGTGGTTAAAAGGTGGGTGTTGTAGCTCTTTATGGGAATCCCATCTCAGAGCTACGGAGCGTCACCTGCCATATGGTGTCACACTGTTACCTGCCACCAGACACAGATGAATGCGCCTCGACTTAACCCCCGCCAGATAGGCTGGTACTCGATTTACCTACCCTAGAGGGATGGAAGGCTGAGTTGACCTAGGTGGCTGGTTACATACCGAGATGGTACTCACTGCTCGTTACTCACTGTGCTAATGAGTGCTCATGTTTTGTGTTTGTTTTTTTTACAGAATGATGTTCGTTGCTGTCGCAAGGCTCGAACCAGTAAGTTTAGTTTGTGTTAGTGCACTACCGTGGCTGTAGCATTCACAGCTGTTATATTGTGTATTTACCTCCGCCAAGGAGGTTATGTTTTTGCCAGACTTTGTCTGTTTGTAAGTAAGTAAAGTGTAAGTAAAGTGATAAATTTTTATAGCGCATACTCAAAAAGATCTCTAATGTGCTTAATACATTTTGTCATGTGTCAGCAAGATAACTCAAAAAGTTATGGACAGATCTTTCTGAAATTTTGAGGGTATGTCGGGCATGGCATAAACTACCAGTGATTCAATTTTGTGGGTGATCTGGCAGGAATCCTGGATTCTGGATCACTGTGAAATTTTCGTTACCATTGCGTTAAAGGGGGCTTAAGGGAACCGCTGGCAAAGCGAAGATGGTGACGCCACCTGGCGAATAACATTGCCTTGGCGGAGGTACCTGCGGGCTATGACTGCTTTCTAGTATATATTTTGTACTAAAATACACCGTCGATGCTGTTGGTCTTGATCAAGTTATATGTTGACCAGTTAACAGTTTGCTACATACATCTTTGAGCTTTGCTCCCAATCACTTGTCGGCAAAGTTGGCTAAGATCAGTAACTGTTCGCTATTATGACTATGGCAGTCAAATGAAGGTATAAAAATATTGCTTTGCTTGCTTTGTTAGTTATTCATTGCTCACTCTAAGCAAACGATTGGACAATTACTTCTACACGTTGCTTTTTTATATGTATCACCGTATTGTCATGTCTGCAGCCTGCATATTCGAAACGTGTCGGTGGAGGGGTATGGAAAATGTGACTTAGGAAATGAAATCATATGTCTCAGTCCAATCTCTGATATAGAGCCGGAGCTTCTTAGGGGTGAACTTGATGGAGAGGGGAAATCAGTTGGAGGATACAGGGGAGGGGCCGGATCACATTCACTGGTTGGTGGGGACTGTACTCCTGGTGAAATGTAGAACTTTGAATCTAGGTGGAAAACATTTTTGTTCTCTCTCAGCCTAGTATACAAGTTAGACTGAGATGATCTGCTAACGGCACCCATGAAGTTACAGCCGAATGGTGCTGTAGAGCTTTGTTATTAATTAATTAATTGTTATTTGTTATTAATATTATGATGCCGTGTTGGTTAGACGAGCATGGAGAGAACGTTCATGGTGGTCAGCCGGTGAACTACAACGAAGTCGGCGTCGTGGCGTACAGCTACTCGTTCTTCCACTTTGTGTTTGCTATCGGCAGTCTCTACATCACGATGATGCTGACTATGTGGGGCTATGAGTAAGTGCAGTCAATCTCCAGTCGGAACTTCTGGCAGTAATGACAAGGATCGGTGCTTTAAGTTTTGGGGTCATAAGGTCAAAGTTTGAGATCTCTGTGGATCGAATATGCCAGAAACTACAGGTTTGTCCATGACGTATGACGTTTTTCTTCTCTATGTTGCACTCCCTTTCTTTTCTTATGCACAGAAGCAGCCACTGCTGCTTTAGCGCATCTTGCAGGGTTCCTATGGGTCAGGGAAAACTGGAAAATGTCAGGGAATTTGTGTTGTCAAGAAAAGATTATTTTTGAGAAGTCAAGGAAAAGTGAGGGGAAATGATCTTGGATCATGCAGACTGCAGATAACTGTGATTTTTTGCATCTCCAAATATTAAAAAGCAGGCAAATTTGTGGCTCCCATTGAACGTCCAAAACTAGATGTGTTTCAGCTTCAGGAGGCTTTGCCGCCTTGACCCCCCGACCAGGGCCTCTGTCGTTTGCATATTGCTCTATTAATACCATTTCATTACTTAATGCCATTTATGACATTTGTGCGATAGGGTTATTGTTTCGACAATGTCAGGGAAATTGTCATTCCATGACTGGAAAAGTCAGGGAATTTTGTTACAGAAAACCTGTAGGAACCCTGGTCTTAACCGTTGCAATTTTGTCCATCCATCCGTCACACATGTGGATCAGCCAAAAATGGTGCAAGCTAGGATCACCAAGTCTTCACCGTCGGCTGCCTGAAAGACTCTAGTTTCAGGAACCGCTAAGCTTTAATGTTCCACAGATTAGAAGGGGGTCACCTCGAATGAAGGCGATAAATGAAACGGGGGTAGGAAAAATTTGCGATTTTTAGCCAATAAGTTGCTGTATCTCAATAACGGAACGAGGTAGGGCCTAGGTTACTATTAATCACTAATAGGAAGTTGTACAATGGCTTTTGATTGCCACTGAATTCAATGACTTGGTTGACCTTGAACACTAAGATAGGGGTTTTATGGATTTTTTGGCGATTTTAGGCTGCGAGACACATTTCAAGAGCAAATTGCACCGAAATTAATTGTGATAGACATGGAGAAGCTCCATATGAAATTTTCAGCATTGAACATAGATTTCGATGGTCCAGGTCTCGATTTTCTACGTTTAAGGAAACCTGCGCATGAGGACATCAAAGAGCGGTACCCCTGCAAAAGTCGTTATTCTACCGTTGTTGGCCAGTCTTTCGAGAAAACGGTTCCAGATAGGCATAGGCATGCTGCCTATCACAGCAAACACTAGTGGCAAACTTTTCAGTCGTATCAACATCAATGACTTTGAGAGACCCTGAACTTCGAAAAATAAGGGTTTTTTTATTGATTCTTGCTATTTTTGGCTGCAGCGCACACTCCAAGAATGAAATACGATGAAATGGCTGGAGATAGACTGACAGTTTGCGAACAGGAACTGCTATAGGCTTTCGCACATTTCATAAGCATTAGCTCAAATTTCTTGTTTGCTCTAAGTACGTCCACAAGTCTGGGGAGTGAAAAATACATCTAGAAGCAAGCAATAGAAAAATTTTATTCCCTTTTATTTCCTTGGAATTGCTAAAAAATTTCCCATGTTTTTGCAATGGAGTATTTGCTGCATTGTTTATGCGGTGTAGATCTTCTGGTGGTGGCTTAGCTTTGTGGTAATGTTGGTTGCATCTACGAAGTTACTCGACCTCGAGTTGAGTTAGTACTGAGGTGGGTGACCGTTCGCAGGTATACTGTCTTAGTATTCAACTAAGCCACCCAGGTCAACTCAGCCTAGCCATCCCTCCGTGGGTAGGCACACTGAGTACTGGTAGTGGTTACGACCACCAGTAGGGAAAGAACAGCGAGTTCTGCATAACCGTATAGGCCCTGTTACCAGAACTGCTGGTATACTGACCCAGTTGGTTGAAGACACTGGCTGATAATATAGCCGGCCATCTGGCTAACTTGGGCTGTGTGCTAGCTGGATTTGGTCTAACCCTTGTCGGCTCAAAGCGCCGAAAACAATGGCAGTTCTAACCCATGAAATCTAGGGATGCTTTGTTCCAACCTGGAACATGCTGGACAGAATGGCTTTTACTTATACTGATATGATTGATAAAGCTTACAGTTTGTTACACACCGTAAAGTGGTTGGTGTTGCAGCACCTCAGCTCCAGGCTAGAACCGCCACTGGTCAAAAAGGGGGCATGAGCTCCTGTCCAATGAGCGACTTCACTTTTTGACTTAGACTTTCACTGAGACTTTCGCTGAGCCTAAACTTCGGTCTAAGTACCTACTTAAGTCAAAAAGTGAAGTGATTTCGCTGAGACTTTTGCTGAGCCTAAACTTACCTACTTAGACCGAAGTTTAGACTCAGCGAAAGTCTCAGCGATTCGCTGAGTCCAAAAGTACCTACTTAGACCAAAGTTGAGCCGACTACTAACCTGGCTAAAGTCGGTTCGATTTGCTTGGAAGAGATAGCTTTAGCCCTTAGGGCTTAACTTTCGCTGAGCCTGAATCCACTTCAACTTTTGACTTTGGCTGAGCGAAAACATGGTGACCATTTACAGTCCTATGAGTATGGATAGTTTAGTAAATTAAAGCAGTCTGGTACCAAAAATAAATGCCGTAATGAATATGCAATGACGTCAGATGTTACGTAATTACATTATTTGCGCACGCGGCGCTATTAAATAAGCAAGTCCAAGCGTAAATGATTGATTTATTTCCTGTTAGGTTTACCTGTTTTTCATCATCACAGGTTTATTTCAGGCAACACGGCCCATAGCAAACACAAATAACACAAAGTTACACAAAAAACACTCACACACACACAAACATATATACACGGTAAGTAAAAGCAAAAGAAAAAACACACAAAAAGGTAAAATACGTATAAGCCTACATCATAAAACCAAATTCAGCTGAGAAATAATACCATTGCAACAATTTTTCACCTGTCGCTTAAATCTAGCTTTACTGTTTTTCCGCCATTTTTTAATCGTTTTGGTTTAAGTCGGTAGACTTAGATCAAAGTTTAGTTGAACTGTGGTCTAAGTACAGACTTTAGCGTTCAGCTTTAGCTTTGGCTCAGCAAAAAGCGAAAGTCTAAGTCAAAAAGTGAAGTCGCCCAATGGACCTAGTTAAGAGTGAATATCTATGTGAAATGTTGTGCGTTTCTGTCTGTATAGGTCAGCGGATGCAATACTGAAGGACTATGGCAAGAACTGGCCATCAGTTTGGGTGAAGATGACATCCAGCTGGGTCTGCATCTTTGTCTATATCTTCACGCTGTTTGTGCCGCGATGTTTGCCGGGACGCGATTACTCGTACGTCGAGGGTGCGGAGGAGACCGTGCCGCCGGGACGTGGTGGTCGGCATGATGGCATACTCGTCTAAAGGCGTGTACACACTACACAGCAACAGAAATAAACTGAATCGAACTGAAATCTTAGTTTGGTTCAGTTGCATCTAAAGAGTACATGTACAGAGCAACTGAAATGCACTGAACTGAAATATCAGTTCAGTTGCATTGCACGAACAGTACTACCGTAAAACTGCTAATACAAGCCGGGTCTCATATAGTAGCCGGGTCTCTAAATACAAGCCGGGGGTCTGAGACTGATGTTTTAATAGAAGCCGGGTGGGTCTCAAATAAAAGCCAGGTCTCTAACATAAGTCGGGTCTCCATATAAGCTGGACATCCAAGTAGTAGTATTAGTAGTAGTAGTATTTAGTTGTATTGTAATAATAGTAGGTTTTGCGCACAAAACTTATAGAAAAAGTGTTTTATCTTCGTATGACAGGTTGACAATGTTTTAATAGAAGCTGGGTCTCCAATACAAGCTGGGGGTCTAAGTCAAATGTTCTAATAGAAGCAGGGGGCTTCTATTAGCAGTTTTATGGTAAGCAAACAAACTGAAGTTTTCTGAGCTGAACTTACAGGGTGGTCCAAAAAAACGGATACCCAGTTTTATTTTTGGGATAACTTCGGTAGTTCAGCACCGATTTTAACCATTCTTTCACTGTTACAAGCAAAAATTTATGGCGCGTAAACGTGAAGTCCTTCCACCCACCACACCTTTTTTGTGTGACCACATTACCTAGCAAAACAAACACTGTCAAAGCTGTCAAGAACTGAAGCGAGCGATAGTCAGCGAGTGGCAAAAACTGTCGCAGCGTTTCATTGATATTTGATAACAGTATTAATGAATGGCGTCGACGTCTTGAAGTTGTTATCAAGAATGGCGGCGGACACATCGAGCACTGCAACTTAGCTTGAGCAGCCGCACATCATTTTAATACTATCGACAGATGAGTTTAGTCAATAAAACAAAACACTGAACACCGATATTAACAGTAGTGTTTGTTTTGCTAGGTAATGTGGTCACACAATAAAGATGCAGTGGGCGGAAGAACTTCACGCTTACGCACCATAAATTTCTGCTTGTAACAGTGAAAGAATGGTTAAAATCGGTGCTGAATTACCGAAGTTATCCCAAAAATAAAACTGGGTATCCGTTTTTTTGGACCACCCTGTATAATGGCTCATGATATGCCCCGATTCACTTTGCGCAGTCCATGCAACGCAACTGAAATAAAACTGAACTGAAGTATGTTACTTCGGTTCAGTTTTATTTTAGTTGCATTGCACGAACTGTGCAAAGTGAACAAACTGACACTTCAGGTTTTTTAAATTGTTGTTTATTTTGCAAAGCGTGCACAGCTTGTTCAGTTCATTCGCTCTGTACACACCTTAACTTTTTGTCAGTCGTCGAATAAACTCATTGTTTGAGACAGCAACTGGTAAGCTATATAAATTCACAGGAGGCATCGCGCCCACCCTTCCATTTTTGCATGTGGTGTAAGTAAATTTGTCCAAGAACTTGTAGATTTTGGATTAACAATGGAGGAGCCACAAGTGCAAATAATGTTGAAACCACAGGCTTATTTGGGGGAGGGGCTTGCACCTTAAACTCTTTTGAAATGTACTTCTAGGCCCCTTTTTCACAATTCTATATACTTATCTGCTTACAGACCACATCGTTACTCTGAAGCATGTCATAAATTGGAATTGGGCCAAGGTGATTAACAGAGAAAGCAACATAATGGACAGTGGATCAAGGAAGAAATTCACATCAGAAAAGAACAAGATAAGTTGATGAACTGAGATGAGGGGTCTTGATAGATAATAAATTCCTTGTATCGATGACAGTTTGTTCACCATGATGAGGTTTGGCAGTGTGCAGAAGTCGTTCTGAGGATGGGAAAGTGGTTACCATGCTGAAACGTCAACAGCTTCTTAAACCAAAGTTGTAATTTGACGAATTTGTATAGCTTATCACTGTACTGGATACATTGTAAATGTAACCCGCCCGTATATGTACTAGAATAGAAACCCGGATTTTTTCGATGTTGTACTGTTAACCTGCAAATGCTTGATTTTATGTGCACTAGGGATCTGACAAGAGATGTGTTCCAGGTCAGCATTTTCAAGGCCAAGGCCAGTAATCTTATTGAGTCCAAGGCCAAAGCCAGACCTTTTTGAGGCCAAGACTACAAATTTTTGTCCTCGATCATCCCATTTCTGAATTTGACAGCAAAAGTGTACATTTTTTCATAGTTTTTACTATATGTTATTGCATGTTGTGATTGACACGAGTGGAATATTAGTGCATAACGATCTGCTGCAGTCTCAGCATCGTCTGACTGCGGCAGTAGTTTGTTACACGTGAATGGCTCACAATACTCCCAAAGTAGTTTCGCCGTTTCTCATTTTTGCAATTCTACCGTTTTTGTCCAGATTCTGGCCAGAATGCTATGTCTGTGAAACTGTTGTGTGGACGTTTTCGAAGTTGCCCGTTATGCTATTCTCGATCGGCATTTGCTGTTAAATCAAGAAGAAAAAAGCCCGGAAAGCACAAAATAGGTATTAGGTTGAGGTGGCAAGGTTATATGTTGCACAGGAAAGAAATGTGCCATAATGTTTATTAAATAGCAGACTGTTCATATTTATTCATTGAAAGTTTAAATATTGCTTCATTGGTTGTACACAGTAAATGCATGATACCACTTTTATATACATAAGTCCAGAGACAAAGGTCACTGTGCTTATGATATGAACATATCTGGCAAATGCCTTAGCGCAGAGTAGTGAGTGTACTAATTTTGTGTATCAGCAATAAGCTTTCGATGTCAACAAATTTCAGGATTGGTTAGACAGTTGGCCAGTAAAATGGCCGTTAATTTGTTATGGATCTTTGCAGTGGTACAGCTGTTTTTTTGCACCACCATTATTTTAATGTGTCATCTTAATTTTATTACGTTTGTAGTCATAAATGCGAGTGTATTTGATAATCTGTATTGCTTCTTTGCATGTTCTAGTGTTATGTTGTGAGCTATGGAGTATTAATTTTATTTACTCTTGTTATTGTGGTAGTTATTTTTATGTAATTGTTAGTAACTTGAGACTAAAACAATGAAATTTGCTGCGTTGCAAACTATTAGTTGTCGCATGTGTTGTGGTATGGTTAGCATATGACATTAATTTCATCTTTATGTATCAGATGATTCGTTTTATCCAACCATGACTTGTAAGCACACAAGATTTTGGCAACTAGGTTTTTACCAACGTCGTTTTGGGTACAGCCGTTGATGTTTAACACTGCAGAGTCTGCAGTGTGCTAATTAACTTAGGGCTGGTTGCACCAACCAATTGTAAGTACGTACTTAGATAATTATGCGCTTAAATTTAAATAGTACTTATCCGGTTACTTAAACTGATTCCATTGCACCAACACAATCCAAGCCTCATTTTGTTAAGTGCCGTAATTAATTGTAACGATGCCTGCCATTGGCTAACTTCGATCTCGTGAGAACAGCATTTCCTCGACGACTGGCAGACGTTCAACCATGTTTTATTAACAACAATGGGCATCGCTTAAAATGCCGTATATAAGTTAAAATAATTTCAGAACTATATAATTTTTAGGTAGATGTAATATGTATGCTGAATATACGAGAACTAACATAAATATGGACTGATGCATATTCGGCTGACAACGAATATAACTTGAAAAAATAAACTATGTGGGCTACGCTGAACTCATGCCTGTCAGCGCGCTGCTGTTTAGAAAAGTGATTCGTTTACACCAACAATGGTCTCGGCTGTAAATACTCAATGATAAACAGCATTATGCATGTGCATTTGCCAGTATTCTTCACTTTTGTTTGCAGTATATAGCAAGTGTTAACTAAAATTGCCAATATAAGACGACAACTTCGTCACAGTTCACTAAATAAAGATGGTGCCTGTCTCATTTTTGCCAGCTACTTATAATTATTAATTGACCAATTTTGCCCAATTAACTTTAATTGGCAATTATCTTATGGCCTTAAGTGGCATTGGTTCAACACATTTTTCTGTAATTGGCACTTATCTTTGGATTTAAATGGGGATTAAATTTAATTGAGTTTGGTGCAACCGGCTCTTAGTGGTGTATAATAACTCTGGACACAATAACACATGCATAATAAACACTGGCTCAGAGCTCTTACTCAAAGGATGTCGGCTATAGCATTGTGCTTCTGTTGCTATACCTGCATCTATCTTGTAGCTCGGTCAAATTATTTGCAGGGAATGTCGGTGTATTACATGAATCGGGCATTGTCATCCGATATATTATGCTTTTTTTGTTTATCCGTGTAGCAGGCAGTTGCTAAGACGTAAAAAAATTCCTGTGCTTCCGCGGGTGCCGTCCATTCCTGAAAACGTCTGGCTCTGGAATTTTTATTGGACCTGCCAAAATATTGGTGCTTTTTTATTTGCTTTCGCAGTTTTACTGAAAATGTGTTTGCAGCTAGTACATAATACTGTTTTGCTGCAGCATCATACTATTCAGTGCATCACTTTATTTACGAGTTGTTGTGTAATATTACGTAATGTATCGTCAAATAGTAAAAAAATTTTTAATTATTTCTGCCCCTTGTCTCTACTTTTACACGAGACTGCAACCAGGAGCATAGGATTTTTCAGGCCTAACTAAGTGCTGTACATGAGTTGACAGAAATCTGCTGACGTGCATAGCAGTCAATTTTAGTCGATGCTTTTAATGTTGTGTGATATTGCCGTGTTATGGTAGACTACAATGTCTTTAGTACTGAAGTCACATTCCTGGTAGCCAGTTAGCCTGTGTGTAATTTCCTCATAGTTATTTTCTGTACCAGTGGTGCATTGTCTGCCTGTGAGCTACAAATCCAGCTGATGAAATCCAGCCAATTTGAAAACGTCACTAATATGATGGTTTGAAATTATGTGCATTGTAAAGTTTGCATCCATTCATTCATAAGGTTTTAATAACAACACACGAATTGCTGTTGTGCGAGTCAAGTAAGAAGATGCGTATACTTTTACTATCCAACTTACTTGCTTTATGAAAGTGGCACATACCTACGTTTTCAGTTGGGTGAGCTCCACTGAGCTCGGTGATATGTTCAAGCACCATAATATGTACAAGTAGCAAAGTGAAATTTTGGTAAATCGTGGATGACTGTCCCTCACCCAACTCCTCGATTCTATTTGCCAGATGACAGCAGCGATTTGCAATTGCATGTTTTGCCTTCTGTTTGAGGGTCAGGGACTGTCATCCAGGGATGTGGTCTCGGTCGAGACGTCTCGAGACGTACTGACGTCTCATCTCGGACAAATCCTCAACGTCTCGTCTCGGGTCTTGGGCCATTGCGTCTCGTCGAGAGGTTTTGTGCAGGCGCGCACCATCCATACTGCGATACAAACCTGCATGACATTTGTGGCTTAGACATATTCGTTTACAGTGTTTTAACTCTTTCATTTAGGCTTAGACCCTTACTTATTTATCATAAAGCAGAATTGTGTCATGTCAATCTTTTTTCGTCCTACAGCGAGTCAATTAATCCGTATAATATTTTTTTCATAGTCAGTGTGTTTGTTGGAATTTTATGGTCAAAAATTTGGGGCTTAAAACTCCATTTGGAGGAAATTTGGGGGCAGACTCAAAAATTGAAATTTTGAGCACGTTGTCGGAAATCTGCACTTGTCTGAAAAACCTGGAAATGTCAGGGAATTTCAGAGTGTCTGGAGAGTGGTCACCCTGGTCATAAAATGAACTAGTTGCAATGAAGATAGTGTATGATGTCAGAATGAATACTATCAGCCAAATGTAGACGACGTATAAGGCTATAATCAGCTGTAGTTTACTAGTTTCAGTTGCTTGCAAATTGCGATAAACATAATGGCTTATGTCTACAGCACTGCAGTTGCAATTCTTCATGGTGCAAGCCGTTAATTATTCAGCGATAATTGTCAAAATGAAGTGCAAAAACCCATAATATCACAAACAGAAAGAGCTTACCATGGTGCGAGTTAATTATTCCGTATAATTTTTTTCATTGTCAGTGTGTTTCACCATACGTCACGGAAAACGTCTCGGCGAGACGTTGAAGCTCCCGAGACTTCCGAGAGTCTCGGGAGCTTCAAGGTCTCGGCCAGCGTCTCACTCTCGGAAGCTGCAACGTCTCGTCTCGGACAAAATTTTGAACGTCTCGGTCTCGGCTCAGAAGGTCTCGTGCACATCCCTGCAGTCATCTAACACAATGTGTCATTGGATCCTACATGCAATGGCGTCTTAGGAGGGGGTAGAGATAATTTCCCTCCCCCAGTAAATTTTGGACTGTCGGAAAAAATTGTTGGAATTTTTTGGTCAAAAAATTTGGGGCTGAAAACCTCATTGGGAGGAAATTTGGGGGCAGACTCAGAAATTGAAATTTTGAGCACGTCGTCGGAATTCTGCAGTGTCTTTTGGAAAATGGCAATTTTTTTCTGCCCCGTCCACTTTTATTTTAATCCACGACGCTGCTGCTCACAGTGACAAACGGTTTAAGCAAAATGTGACAGACAGGCAGACCACGCTATTAAGAAATGTGTAGATATAGGCTGAATCACGCTAGAGTGATTCTGCCTAATAATACATTATGTTTTGCTACTTTTCATCATTGATGATAGATTATTTAGCTTTTGTCTGGCCTGCGGTGACTTCAATACCATACTTTGGCTCAAAAAGTTCGTGTTCCACTGGCCTATACCAACTAATGTTGGTTTAGATCTTACTCAGTTCCTGTTTGTTCCTGATGTTTGTTATCGAAGTGTGTGAGTGTAGGATTGTACTACTTTTTAGCTTGGCTTAACTGTTTTATTGTGCATTTTATTGTGCTATTTTGTTTGTTGCTGTCGTTTATTATCCAAGTGTGTGAGTGTAACTTTTTAAAAGGGAGCCTCCACGTCTTCAGAGGAAAAAAGGATTGTTAGAATTTTCAGAATGTATGCTTAGCAAACTATCACAAGCACACAGATTTAAGCACTTCTGGATTACTCAAAACATAACTGCTCGAATGTTACCGTGCACGTGTGTCATTGTTTGCTTTAACTTCACAACTATTAAAAACACCGAAATGGATTCAGTATGCATTTTTCCTTTTACAACCAACACAATATGTAAATGACATCTATGACCATTGAACGTGGCAATGCAAAACAGCATTGAAAAACAGAAAATGTCCTGCTGACTGCTGAGTGAATTGACGTAACAGACAGGGTGGCCACTCTCCAGTCATGATCAAATTCCCCAACTTTTCCAGACATTTTAAGGGAACATAGACGGGAGTATTGCCTCTCGCCACAGTAGCGATATGACGTCTACTGGCAACAATTTTAGTTATTTTCCAGAGAATTAATTGACTAAATTTAGTGCAGTTTAAACAATAAAGGCAAACAAAAGTGGCTTACTGGCACCGCATATTTAAAAGTCCTGACAATTCCCTGACTGTTAACATCATCCCTGACATTTCCAAGTTTTCCAGACAAGTGGTCACCCTGAACAGAGGCTGAACTGTCTCCGAGGTGACCAGTAATAAAACTTTCTTCACATGACATTAGCTAATTTAACATACAGTGCTATCACTCAGAATGCTATTATGCTAGCAGCATAATCGTTACATTCAGTCGGTCTAACATTGGCACTCCGGAGGTTGATGGAGAAATGTTTTCTTCTATCGACCTTTGTCGTGCCAATTCAAATAATCAGCAGAATAGCATCATCAGACACTGAAACCCATTACAACTCGTTCATAAGGAGTACTAAAGAACCAATCAATGCCAGTGGCACAAAAGTTGCATGCCATCAGCTTATCAAAATTCCACCTTTGAAATAACGATTAAAATCAGCAGAAAACATAAAAATTCCCAAATTATGATAAGTACAAACTAATGTACAATTTAACTTGACTACAACTTTTTTGCGGCGAAAAACAAAATGCATCATGCGATGCAACAAAATAACTGAAGAATCACAGAAAATGTTGTGTACACCATAGTACACAAACGTACATAGCGCGTACGAGTTGTCTGTACAAATATTCAAATGCAAGTGCTAATACTAAATCTCGAAAGTAACTGGCGACTAAATTAAAATCATACGAAACAAGCCATCACAATATCGCTGACTTAGAACACTGTTTTGAGTAATCAGCCAACTACACTGTGTCTCAGAAAAAAAACAGTCAAAATTGTTTTTTGTCATAACTTTGTCAAACTGTTTACTAACTTTAATCATTTTTGGCATGTTGATGGCTAAGATGACGCAATTATGTAAGGTGCACTCATTTTCCACCTCAACTAATTAATACCAATGCACTACCATGTGAAACACAGATGCTCCAGATTGTTGCATAATGCTGAATTTTTGTCTCAAGTAAATGCTGTAACGAGTTAATTAGGCACATAATACACAAAATATAATACCTCAGAATTATTAAACCACGTTGCACCCTCTGTCGAATGATGGTGCAAAAGTGAGCCATCTGATACAAATGATCACAGCATAATGTAACAATTTACATCATCTTTGTTTTACATGGTAGTGCATTGACATAAATTAGATGATGTGGTAAATGAGTCGTCTTTGCCATCTAGGTGCCAGAAATTGTCGAAGTTGGTGGAAATTTGACAAAGTTATGCCAAAAACAATTTTGACTGTTTTTTGAGACATGGTGTAGAATCATAGAGATGCGCCAACAAATTTGCACGAAGATATAAAACTACTAAATGTGGCACAAAATGCACTAACTTCACTCTAGCATTTGCAGTTCTACTTCCGCAGACACTTTCTGTCGCCTCCTCAAAACTCACTGCTTCCAGCAGGCCTACTGCTCCCCCTAGCAGTTCAGCCAAGTGACTCAAATTCAGCCACTGGCTGACATTGTGCACTCTAAATACGCACTTACTTACAACTTCTAATGGCAACGAGAGCAATAGACCTGTTGACCAAGTTGCTTTAACAATTTACAGTCACCCCAAACTTAGTCCAATTTTACTTTCTTGTTCCACTAATAATGAAATTTTAGTGCAGTTAAGTTCTTAAAACAGAATTTGCAAATTTTTGTTATTTACTCTAGTAGTTTTCATTCTAATATCTGAAAAAAGCCTCAAAACCCATCAAGTTGGAATCTTTTAAAAACAGGGTTAAACAGCCAAAAAGTCCCAATCCCCCCCAAAAATAAAAACTACCACGTTGAGCATTAAAAACTGTTTTTACGCATGAAAGCAGCTACGGCTTTAGTGCGTCTTAGCCATTGCAATTCTGTCTGTCCATCTGTCTGTCTGTCACACGGGTGGATCAGTCAAAAATGGTGCAAGTTAGGATCACCAAATCTTCACCATCGGCTGCCTGGAAGACTCAGTTTCAGGATCTATAAAGCTTTTCCATAAATTTGAAGAGGATCACCCTGAACGAGGGTGCTAAATGAGAGAGGGCAGAAAAAATTTGCGATTTCTAGCCAATAAGTCGCTGCATCTCAGTAACGGTGCGATATAAGGACTAGGTTACTATTAATCACTTATAGAAAGTCGTACACTGGCTCTCGAATGGCACTGAATTCAATGACCTTGGATGACCTTGAATGCCAAAATAAGGGTTTTTATGGATTTTTTGGCGATTTAAGGCTGTGAGACACATTTCAAGAGCAAACTGTACCGAAATCAATTGAGATAGACATGGGCAAGTTGTGTATAAAATTTTCAGCATTGAATGTAAATTTTGACAATCCAAGTCTCGATTTTCTAGGTCTAAGGAAACCTGTGCATGAGGGCATCAAATAGCGGTATCCCCGCAAAAGTCGTTATTTTACCGCTGTTGGCCAGTTTTTCATGAAAATGGCTGCAGATCACCATAGGCATGCTGCCTATCACAAGAAGCACTAGTGATGAGCTTTTTGGTCGTATCAATATCGACGACTTTATAAGACCCTGAACTTCCAAAATAAGGAGTTATACAGATTTTTGCAATTTTCGGCTGCAGTGCACCAAGAATGAACTGTGATGAAATGGTTGGAGACAGACTGACAAATTGCGAACAGGAACTGCTATAGGCTTTCGCGCATCTCGTGAGCATTACCTCAAATTTCTTGTTTCAACTGCCATAATACAAAATAATATAATACAAATGCATAATACAAAATTAACCAATAATCGGCAATGAAAGATAGCGATTTAATCAGTGCACCTCTAACTAGAACTGTCATGACAAACACACGGCACAAATACAGAGTAATGCGCACAAAATCTAAAGTACATCGTAACAAACACATACGCCAAAAGTCCCTGAACACCAGACGAGAAACACACAAACAGCAGTAAATGTCAGCAAGTCTGTCCGTCCGTAATGCCAGAAGAAACGTGCAACCAGCCGAGGTAGATGTGTTCGACAAGTTTATGCGTAAAAAAGTATCTCGGGAATCTGCCCATCTTCCACCGATGTCCCGTTGTTGGTGCCAGTAGCGTAAGAGAACTGGAATGTGACCTTGTTGCTCGATGTGTCCTGTGCCATGATGTCCTGTGTCACCTTTCGCTGACCTTTTGTACCATAGTACGAGTCTGGGCCCTGCGTTCACATACATGTACAGTGAGTCAAAAAATCTACCCCCCGTTTGCCACCAACCAAAGCGCATGCATTTTGCGAAAGTCTGCAGCAAGTTATCCTGTATCTGCTGCAGTGCACCTGTAGCTCCAGAAAGTAAGTAAGTAAGTAGTCTGCATTTGTAACGCGCCATATGTCAAAACACAAGTTTGAATCGTAGGCGCGGATGGCAACAGTTAGTCTATGAGTCTTGAGGTGTCGTCAAAAGGTGTTGGTAGTGGATGCTGTTTGAATGGTAATTGGTAATGGTCTTTGGCTTCAAGGAGAATGGAAGACTCGAGTTGCGACAACCACCAATCAAAGAAGTTGAATGCATGACCTTTAGATCGAGTCCAATGTCCTAAATTTTAAGCCACCAAGCCAGCCAAATGCTTTTTGTAGATTTGAGCAGACTAATTATCACTGCATCGAAATGTGATCACGCCAACGTGTTTGTAAACCATCCAATTGCTCGATCTACTTTTCTGGTGCCACCCTGCATATGTTTATGTAGTTGTGACACTTTTTACCTGTAACAGCACTTAGAATTTGCCATAAGTTCTTAACGGCCGGCAATTCCAACTTTCTAAGATGGATTAGGCAGCCGACAGCTACAGCCTTTGCCCGTGGTTGCTTGGCAAAGGTAGCATCTGCCACTTATTCATTCAATTTATGTCCTACGATAAAACGTAAACAACAACACTGCACTGCAGTGACACCTGGCGACCGAACTAAATTTAAAATATTATAAAATAATAAAATTAACGATAATCTGATAGTAAAACACTTTCAAATGAGTCATACACAGGCAAGATGGAAAGCGGTTTATTTCCGATACCAACAACATGCAAGTCCAAATATTTAACTACTATAATTCTGAAGCATACTCCTGTTATCAGGCAACCTAAAATACCACTTGCCACTCACATTTTACATAATTAGCATTTATATAACAAGAAAAACGGCATGATTTGACTAAATTACCTTCAGCGTTGCACAGGCAATGTAACTGGTGTTAGCCTGGATTTCAACGGGCTCTTTGAAGAGAACTCTGAAGGTAGACTTTGAGCCGTCGGACATGAAGCTAGTGTCATTCTCACCACAGAACTGGTTCGTGTCGGCATGCAGGATCTACAACGTCCAACAAAGCACGCCTGCCAAGTTATCATGCACAGTGGTAAGCCCCTCTTTCCCCCTCCCTTCAGTCCCTTTCCCTCCCCTCTCCATTCCTCTCACCCCTCTATTCTTTCCTGTCTCTTTTCCTCCATCCTGCACCCTGCCGTTCGTTCACCCATTTCCTTTCCCTTTCCATTACATTGCTTGCATCAGTAGTAGGATCCCTTAAATCCAGCTAAAGGGAATAGGGAGCGTTGTCATTTTCTCCAGTGATTTACTTTCTTGTTCCACTAATAATGAAATGTGCTCATTCTAATGTCTAACACACACAAAAAACCCCAAATCCATCATGTTATGTTACTGTGGAAAAACTAAAGAACCCAGAACAATACAATTCACTAGATTGGGCATTTTAAAAACCTTTCAAGGTAAATCAAGTACTGCCTGCCTGGCTGAGGTTAGGGAGGACCACATTTGCATTAGGCGGCAGGGAATGCAGCAACAAAGACTGCAAACTGCTGAGAATTATCATCAATATTGCTTGCTCACCTGTATATTAACCGAATACTGAGCTGGTGTCTCGACTGAGCCGTACAGTCCAAAGCCAACCAGAAATATCTTTCGGCTTACCATGAACCTAACACAGACAACTTTTGCATGCACAAAAAAATAAGCATGTGCACATAAATCATATAAATAATGTTTATCGTCAGTTGTGATCAGTCGACGTAGCAGTCACCTGTTATGTCCATGACACTGCATTACTTTGTGCATTAAAAGCATTTAAAACACCATGACTGATTCAACTGGATGCTGAAGCATGATAGCTTAAAAAACTTTGACAACTTTTATACAATCTGCATCGCACGTTGTATTGTTAGCACTGAATAAAGCATTTTATGTTAATAGTGTAAATTTACCAGTTAAATAGTACAGAAGTAATTCGGTGAAAAAGCAAAGTTTAAATTATTCCAGCCCAAAAAAATTAAGTCAACTGATTCACTGACAAACTGAAGATAACTGGTGGACATGGAAGTTACTGCAATACATGTACACTAGGGTGCGGCAAAAAAGTGGAGCCCTAAATTTTTTGCCGTTTTTTAGCAAGCTTTATTTACTGAAACCTTTTACATCTAACTGCTAAGTAAAATGTGATTATGTTGAAAAAAAGACGAAGTTGAGCAATTCCACAGAAATGTTAAGCGGACACCTAAAAAATTAAGTTAAGAAACTGCCTTCAGTGAGAGCGCAGAATGAAAGGCTAAAAAATCGACTAAAAATCGCAAATTTTTCCCATCCCCTCTTTTAGCGCCCTCGTTCAGAGTGACCCCCTTCAAATTTATGGAAAAGCTTTACGATTCCTGAAACTAGAGTTTTCCAGGCAGCCGATGGTGAAGATTTGGTGATCCTAGCTTGCACCTTTTTTGACTGATCCACCCATGTGACAGACAGACGGACAGACAGAATTGTGATGGCTAAGATGCGCGCACTGAAAGCAGTAGCTGCTTTCGCGCGTAAAAATTCATCAAAAACTAGAAATTTGGGGCAAATCCCAATGTGAGTCCGCCCGGCGCCCTAAGTCCGATTAGAAAAAAATTTAGGAAGGGGAATTTGGCATGTAGCAAAGTCACGTGTCCAAACTCAAATGCATTAGCATACACAGAACGTGCATTGTTGACTTAGGGTAGATCAACATCTATGCCTATAACTTTTTCGTAAGTGGACCAAAGTTTTCAAATTTTTTTTTGCTACACCCCCTAGAGATCGCCCTCAATCATGTTTGTTCCTGATTTTTTATATCTATCATTTCCTGGTGGACTAATAAAGTACTGGCACGAGCTTTACACTAAATTACGTCAAGGTTCCAATAGAACTACAGTGAAATAATACATACCTGATGCGGTCACTGGTGCCATTGTAACCCCAGCGATTCTGTATATGAGTGAATCTGGAAACCACCCGCTCTTTGCCGGTCAGGCAGCAACGAGGCATCGCAGAAAACTTCACCTCACGTCTCGGCGTTATGGTAAAGTAGAGAAACATGTCGACGATCTCGCGATCAGTCAGCAGTCCCGACTGGGCAGGTCCAGCAGCAAACTCACTGATGCTCATCAGTGGAAATCTGATCATGTCCAGCACGCGACTACCGAGCACCTGATAAGTCATACAGATTCACCGCATCAGTCCAGTTATTAGCACCGAATATTCTTAGATGGAGTCAAGTCCTGGTCAGTAGTCACTGACTGGACTGCTGCCACTGTTGGACTGAGTACTACATTACTGCAAATTACAACCTTTATTTGTTGCCGGTTACGGCAACCAGTGCTGTCTTTATCAGAATAACAGTCTACTGAATGTCACTGTGGTGAACAGAAGGTAGTCGTACAAGTAATTTGAGCAAAGCTCACGTGATCCGCAACAGCATCAGCCTGCCACCTGGGCAATCAGTATGTAATGTGCAATCAACGAATAATGCATCTTGAAGGAGTACCCAAATTTCAGGCCCCATAAAGAAGACTCCTCGAGCCTTGAAAATCAAAATCTCAGACTGTAAAAAATGTTCGTTCTAGGCTAAAAATTTCATTCACAAGTTGTCCAAATCTATCGCTAATAATATTGCCGCAGTTCACTCTTAAAATGTGCACCACATCCGAAAATTGCAATAAAACACACTGAAACCTCATACTTTGGGGATTCAAGGTTGTTCAAGATCATTGATGTTGACAACACTAAAAGCTCATTGCTAATGCTTGTTATGATAAGCAGCACGTTTGTGTCTATCTGCATCTGTTTTCACGCTAAAAAAGCCAATAGTGGTAAAATAAACACCTTTTAGGTAGGGTACCTCATTTTGACGCTCACGTGCACAAGCCTTATTAAACCTAGGGGGTTGGAACTTGGGACTGCTAAAATCTAAGTTAAGTGGTAAAAATTTGGCTTGCAGGTTGTCTTGGTCTATCTTAAACCATTTTGTCACAATTCGCTCTTGGAATGTGTGTCACAGCCCGAAATTGCAAAAAATAATTCACTAAACTCCTTTATTTTGAGGGTTCAAGGTCATCGATGTTGATACCCATAAGAAGCTCATCAACAGCATGTCTTATGCCTGTCTGTAACCATTTTCACGCAAGATGTGCCAGGGTACCCCTCTTTGATGCCCTTGTTCGAGAAGTACCACCTCACCCAGGAGCTCGAAATTTTGTCACAAAAAACTAGAGTCCTTGGGGCAGCCGACGGTGAAGATTCCATGATTTTATCTTGCACCGTTTTGATAAGGCTGCAGAGTGTGTCAGACAGACAGACAGACAGATGGATGACTACATGATGGCTAAGACGCGCAAAGCATTACACACTGTCGTGCGCAAAAACAGAGAAGAAGGGATCTACTAAGTAACAACTTGCTCACATCTATGACTACTTACAGTCTGCCACAGCAACATCTGGTGGACAGACAGTCATTCCGACAAAGGCAGCAGTAGTTGCCAGACACACTGATCAACAACGGTCATAATTTGATAAACCAAATTAATATTAGTTATCGTTTCTACTTCTAAGAAGAATCTTCAAAGATAAATTCTGCACACCTGTCTTTTGTTGTCAGCTGTAAGCTCAAGCTGGCGACGACCGCACTCTGCCTCGGCCCAACGACAAACGGCACAGAACAGCTTGCACTCCCGTATGCCGAGGGTATCGCGTTCCAGAACTGAGCACAGCGTATTCACATCGACGTCTGTAAAGCCATCTGCTGAAATCGATTCAAAGGTAGTCTTGTCGATCATCTCCAGGCAAAGTGCCATCAGCTGGGGTTCATCAAACAGTCGAGCCTGCGTCAGCAGCGTGAATGCATTGTCGCTGCAGAGATTGCGCTTCAAATACTCAACGCATGCCTTCTCCAGTGCGACGACCGCATACTTCTTGGCCGTATACAGGCACTGCATCACTATGTCGGGAGCAAGGCGGACCTCGTCCGTGTAGAGGTATCTCAGCATAATCGTGAACACGGCAGGTTCGACGTCCGGTATCTCGATATCCACCACACTGTCGACAGCCATAGGACCGTTGAACATGGCATCGAACACGGCACTCCCGATGGACAGAACGAACTTGTGTGCTGAAATTCGCTGGGACTGACCCTCACGACCGACGAGAAAACTCACATCAGACAGAAGCTCGTTGCCACATATGAAGAACATGCGCTCTTTCATCGATGACATTGTTGCCTAATTTGGCAAAACAACAGCCACGTACAGCTATAATTTATGTCATAAAACATAAAACACAAATACAGCTGTAATGTATTTCATATTATTAAATATGAATTTTTCCCTTTTAATTAGCACCACAGTGCATTAATACCACAGTACATTAATCTATATTTAAACATTTCAACAAATTTCCCAAGCCAAACCACACTCAAAAGAAAAGGGGTGCACTGCATGAGACTTACTTTTCTCTGTCATTCTGTCACGTCAAATTGCCAATAAACACTGTTCACAAAAATGCTGGACAGGGGAGTCAAACAATGATTATGTCATCACTCACTAACACAGCAGTCAATTAATATTCCATAATTGGCATTAGAATATACAGTGTGGATTTGTTACTGCTGCAAAAAGCTAACCCAACAGCATTCAAAAGATAAGCACCACTCAACCACTGACAGATGAAACTTTGCTAGCATCAATGTCACTGTTACTGTTACTCTACAGAACCTTATTAACAAGAAATTTGAGCTAATGCTCATGAGACATACGACAGCCTACAGCAGTTTCAGTTCAGTAGTTTAGCTGAAAATTGTGATGTTCACGCTAAGTTAATATACAAATACCAAATTCTCTATCTGGAACGCGCAACAACGGTGCACCGTTGTAAGCTAGTGATCCGTAGACTTCATAGGTAGATCTCATCCATACGGTTTTTGGCTATTTTCAAAGAAGGCCCAGTAAAACAAAATCAGTCACAAGATCGCGCCAGACAACCTACAGCTAACTAACTTACAGTACAGTGTTTTTACGCGTGACAGCAGGTACTGCTGTAGCACGTCTTAGCCATTGCAATTCTGTCTGTCCATCTGTCTGTCTGTCTGTCACACAGGTGGATCAGTCAAAAATGGTCTAAGCTAGGATTACCAAATTTTCACCGTCAGCTGCCCAGAAGACTCTAGTTTCAGGAACTGTAAAGCTTTTCCATAAATTCAAATGGGGTCACAGAAGGCCCAGTAAAACAAAATCAGTCACTAGATGGCGCCAGTTTTTTAACAGTTTAGCGATATGCAACAATTTTGAGCATCAATGTTTTACACAGTAATGCATTGACATAAATTAGATAAGGTGGAAAATAAAAGCAGTTTACATAATTTCATCGTCTTGGCCATCTTTCTACCAAAAATAATCAAAGTCAGTAGAAATTGAAGTTCTGAGAAAAACAATTTTGACTGTTTTTTCTGAGACATGGTCTAGAGCCTTCCAGGCAGATGACGGTGAAGCTTTGGTGATCCTAGCTTGCACCGTTTTTGACTGATCCACCCGTGTGACAGACGGACGGACAGAATTGCGATGGCTAAGACTCACTATGTACAGCAATAGCTGTTGTTGCGCGTAAAAAGGCAGTGCAGATAATTGCTGGTTTTTGGTTTGTTAAATAACTGACAATTGAAGATTTAGGGTGATGGTTAGCAACAAGGTTCAAGACACAGACATAAGTTTAGGATTGTGCATAGAGTGAGGAATGACATTTGCCGCCAACCGTCATATTTATACCCAGGCACAACAAGCACTGAAGTGACTACATACGTAACATGTGCAAAGTGTTTCTGCACACCACTCTTTGCCTTATCAAAAGCTACATTAAACTGCAGACAAACATTAAAAATGTCACTCTGCATTAACACAAAGTGCTTACTCTTCTCACATATCCATGACACACACAACTATGTATGTCAATATGGAGTTTCCCCACTGCGAACTAATGTTATTAAATATTAAATTGGACTATTTAACACATAATAAAATGCTTGCTCTGACAGTCGAAAACAGGATAATGACTGCAAACATAAAGTAGCAAAAACTGCACCAAAAACTAATAAGCAATTGAGAACTGAATAACCAGATATCTAACTAGACTGTCTGCTAAAATTATGTAAAATATTAAAAACTAGAAAACAAACCTGCCAATTAAGAGCTGATGAAGAAGCCGCTAGTTGTTCCGGTTGCACAAAATTATTCTGCAAGCGCGGAAGGTCTTCGAACTGCATGACTTGCACATCACCACTTGCAACAAATCCGACCAACCTGACCTCATCTGTATCGTCATCCCTCAATTCTGGCTCGGCGGCAGCGGCAGCGGCAGCTGGAGGTCTCTGGTTTGCGGAACTGCTTGGCGCCACACGGGCGTGACGGCCGGCGCTGGGAGGGTTGCGGTCTCGCCCCGGATGTCGGTTGCGCACCTCGGGCACGCCGACATCATCGTGACGACGCTGCTGCTGCTGACTGTTGCGCAACGCCGGGACGTTGCTGGGACCTCGCTCACCGCGACTGCGACGATCACGGTCCGCCATTGAAGCTAGTTGAACTTGCACTGGTGGCACTTGCACGCTAGGTCTGTCTGCGACCGACTGAGAGGGGGTGTGGCTGTCGTCCGAGTCTGAAGCTTCGCCCTGAAATTCGCCCGCCAAATTCGACGGCAAACGTTCGCTACCGCCAGACGCTTCGTCCCCCATTGTGGGCCATTATCCAGCGCCACCGTGCAACCGTTTTCACAGTTTATAGCAGTTTTCTCTTCAAATGTTTACAACGATCAACAGATTATCCGAACATCGGTCCCACAGAACACTCGTCCCTGGATGTATATTTCAGGCTATCCGACCGCAAAAACCGGTCAACAAAAGCTTTAATTCTTGATGTAATCTGCTTTGAATTTTGCTATGATCATTATTTTGTCCATAATCAGCTTCTTAAAAATGTGGTTGTTGGCCGACCGTTATGGTAGGTCGAGCCTTTGCCACGATGTGTCGTCTGTCTGTCGTTGTCTGTAACGCATGTATTGTGACTAAACGGTTAGTCCTACTAAAAGAAAAAAAACATTTAGCTGTCGCCAGGGAGGGCCGTTAACACCAGTAGGCCCCTATTGGTCCTGCAGCGTATTCAAGCAGATAAGATACCAGTAACCAGTAACGTACGTAGATAAACCGATGCGAGCGCAAGGTCCTCTATATCCGTATCGATCACGACAGAAAAAAATTCTATTAATGATCTAATGATTTTTGATATACTCCGATCTGTCTCCGGTTCCAGTTAATTCGGCGGTCCAATCATACATAACTTCTTGTTGCATCTAAAATCTATCAAGCCGCACTTTAAATAAATCAATTAGACTGTACATCAACTACCCAATTAGGTAAACTATTCCAGATATTCACAATACGTAAATATTGTAAAGGCATGATCGACGTTTACAAACTTTACATCAAAATAATATACAGATACATCGTATAGTATTAATATATAATTTAGCTTATGCCTAAACGCACGGCCTGCGCATACATGCAAGACTGCGCTGCACTAAGCCATGCAATGGCATCTAAGTGGTTGGAGGGTGTTAGTTGACACACTTTTAGTATTCCTGCTGCTGAACCAAGCGGCCTACTGCAATAGCATTATTATCCTACGCCATAGGCCAAAAATGCCAGCCAACACACAGCACACGGCCTACACTGTGCAGGACGATTTTTTTTCGCGCGTCGCCGTGCACAACGTGAGTATTGCACGAGTCTATAGAGATCCCCGTCGATTCGTCTTCGCGTGTTCACTTGATTTCATGACTTTTGTGACATCCAGTATCAAGCCGATAACCATCGTACACTAGCAGGTGAGCCGGACTGTAGAACCTACTGTGTATTAAAGCATCCGGATTGCTGATGATTATAAT
>Ga0209367_1002272_pt1 | contig 25193 bp, 16 predicted proteins | sample WorMetLIZISLAND2_FD_187412 | JGI IMG/M metagenome (GOLD analysis project Ga0209367, IMG submission 187412) | Marine gutless worms symbiont microbial communities from Max Planck institute for Marine Microbiology, Germany - Olavius geniculatus... ... | reverse complement strand
CAGTTATAGGCTCGCGCTCTGCGCGCTCGCCATGGGCCCCCCCTTTGCCAAATCCTAAATACGCCACTGGATATCACTCACCATCACATCGCCTAACTGTCAATGTGCTGCTGAATAATATCACTTTTTTATGATTTATGATTGACCTATTGGGATCACGTGACGTCATCGGTCACGTGACCATCAAACTCGGCGTGGATACTTTCCTATTCGTGGTCAGTGATGACCATGCGTCTACCTTGCACCGTTGTGAAGATATAAAGCCTCAAAGTTGCTTTTAGCCCATGTTAAGGGCCAAAAGTTTACTGCGCATGCCCGGTGTCACGTGACCTCGGGGAGGGGGATCAAAAATAACTACATATTTGGAATTTTCGATGCCATATTGCTTATTCACTATGCAACTTCCATGGGGCTACGATGACGATTAAGGGCCGTTTGTGGGTGAAAATTTTATGCAGAAGCGTTTTTGGCCGAAATTTTTCAAGTCCGTTTTTAACCAAATTTTCGACATTGAGGAGATTTTTCAGGATTTTTTACTCTTAAAAAGACACACCTTTGCGTGAAACTGCGTCGTTTGAGCTATTGCGCGTATAAATCTGCCGACCGGTCTGACCTGTAGGCGTGTTATTTAAAAAGTTATATTTAAATTTTAAAAAAAATTTTCGTTATATTTCACCCATTTGCCGGGAAGCTTCCAATGGACACATGGCACTGAATGGGCTATTTTGTGCTGATGTGCCGTTAAAAAACTACTCAGTCACTCACTTTCAATGGACAGATTTGCATAAAATTTTGCACATGAAATCATCTCGCGGACGTAATCACTTGTTTCAATTTTTTGTCCATCAGTTGAGGGGTCTCGGATCTGCGAGAGGTCGAATTTTGTCATTATCCATTGACTTAGCCGGTCGCCATTAACACAGGGCTGCGCTACCGCGCGACAGTGATTACAACGTAGCCTATCCATCGACCTTCAATAATTTTTCCAGCTAAACAATTAAATTTCTCGAGCTAAACAAGAAGTAGCAAAAGTAAAAGCAGAGATATAAATTTTTAATTTCGTTAGTCACGTACTTTTTCCCGTGTGCTCCAAGAGCGCAAAGACCTGCGTGAGTTGAGTTTCATGACAATTACGATTAGTTGCTAACTTAAAGGCTTTCAGCCTGCATGAGCAACAACGTAAACGAAACTTTAACAATAACAATAAATAAAAAGAAAAAGATCAAAATACTGCACCGCGGTAGGCCTGCTTCAATGTTCTTTTCTTCAACACAAATTTTGAACAGTGATTTATATGAAGAACCGATTTAAACAATCAAATTCAATAACAGAAGGATGACAAATAACAGACCTGGTTATGCGGTTGAGTGAGATCTACCAACATTGAACGGTAGTAAGAGTTACTTCCCTGTGTATAGCCCCAGACGTTGTAACTGTTCACTCGATAAGCTTTTTGATTTATCAGTACATTTCCGCTCATACCTATGTGCCACATCCACGCGCATATAAACAAAAATATAATTTTTCAATCGCAGAATGACTATTTCAAGTATTAGGGGGCGCTGAAATCGCGAGACCTGTCTTCGCAAGACTTGTAAACGCGGCACCAGATCGCAAAGGTGCACGATGCGAGACCTGACAACGTAGCATCAAGTAGGTATGGACATCGCGAGAGTTGTTTCAATGTGCGAGTATCCGCTCACTAAATTTTTTCTGCATGTCACGTAGCCCGCGAAATGACGGCGAAAAGCGGACAAAATTCGTCAAGTATAACGGGACAAAAACACGGAATTAACTTTGACGTTATGCACGCCTACTCAGCAGTAAAAGTTAAGTGTTCCGTTACGAAAACGTCAGCTAAACAGCGTCAAATAACGAAAAAATACGCTAAACGTCTATATCGTACTTGCAGAGGCATATGATATAAAAGTCGACACATAGTTTGAATTCAACAGAAACACGAAATCAAACTTCTGATGCTGACATGGACGCCTGACTGGCTTCGTCGTCCTCGCTGCTGCTGCTGCTGTCAACACGCGGCTGTAGGGACTACGTATGAGCGCCGAAAGCAGCGGCAGACTCATCAGCGAGTGAACAAGGGGGAGCGAAAAAGTAAAGGGTGGGATCTGGGGAAGGGCCGTTCCTCCCCAAAAAAACTTTTGGAATTTTTTTGGCAAAAATAATGCATTTTTGTGCAAAATTTTCACGTGGTTATTAAACGCTCCCTCGCCCCCTAAATCCGCCACTATTAGGGCTGTTCCGATTTAGTTAATAAGCAATCATTAGCAACGCAATGACCTGTGTGGGATCTACAAATAAACCCTTTATTCTCGTCGAAAGCTTACCAACAAACCGCTGTCCAATAGTTCTGTTGACGATGAGGTGACCGTTTCTGTAGTCCACGTCGCCTTCAGCCAGTGTCCGGTTGAGTGTGAGTAGGTACAGGTAGACAGCATCATACAGGTAAAACTTTGTATTTCTTGATTTGTCCTGTAAAGTAAACAACATTTCGTCATTCATTATCTGTCCCATTGCTGGGCCTATAGCATAGCATGGGACAGATTATAAAATCACTTCTGTCACACTGTCACACTAGTAGTATCATAGTGCCGGCGTAAGATCACAGCGGGTGGTCTGTCCCCATGTTAAAACCCTATCTCGGCCTCCAAAACGGCGACTCAACCCTACCAAAAATAGCTTTTTAACGAGTTTGACAGCAGAGAATATTTATTTTCATGACTCACTCCAGCATAACCTTAGCTTTTCGCTGTAGTCCCTGACGGGTGAAAGTCACTTGGCCACTAGTCTTAACCCTAACCCTAACCCTAGTCGAAAGTTCTCGTCATTTTCTAAAAATAGCGCTCCTGCGCCAGGTCGTCAAAATAACATTAATGCAAAATCGTTGTCTTAATTACTATTTTTACTTGAAACTCGCCTTTTACAAGCAGCAACAGCCATTTTAGTGGACAAACTGACGTCACGTTTGTCTGCGCTAGCCGCTAACGTAGACTGTTGTCTGACGAAAAGTTGTAGCGGCTTGCAGTGTATCGCAGCCGAAATCTCGTAGCGGCTAAGTTACCGGACGCGCTTCGTGTCTACACTTGCAGTTTGCTGACACCACCATTGTAAACATCTACGCTAACCTAGTTGTACGCTAGCCTTACGGGCTCCCGTGCATTATGGTAACTGTAAAGCGTCAAACGCTGAAACGTAGCTACTAGGCTGTATAGCGTGGCAATAGGACAGATACCTCGTTCCACAGAACGTATTTTTAGTCTTGGACAAAAGTTTATGGCTTACCGCGTATTTTAGTTTTTGGTGGCCGTAAACAGTTTCGTGACAAAAATATAATACGACAGCTTACCTAAATATGCTAACTGGTCTGCTGGTTGAAAAAATTTAATGTGTAATAGCTGAACTTTTAAAATAAAATAAATATTAAAAAATATATATATATACATAAATGTATGCACAATGTAACTAATGATTTACTGTAAACTCAAATGCATGTGCTGGTTCATGTGCTTTAATGTGATCGTTTTTGAATGTTTGTGCGTGCATTATACAATAAAAACATGAAGCAAAAAATTTGTAGACTGACCTACCCTTTTTGGCTGTTTGGTGTACCATGGCTGACCAGCAGTTGCATTATTTACTTTCAGCACAAATTCTTCTACTCTCGGTCCAAACGGATCGACTGGTATTATCTGTTATTTTACACCATATGCCACCGTTATGTTGTATGCATCAATCAGAATCAATATTTAAACTAAAATCGTTCTAAATAGAGACATTATCAGCCATCTTGGAAAAAAAGGAAAATAAAGTAATAAAGTACTGCTGCCACAAAAAGTACAGTACTACGAGAAGCGGTCAAAAAGTTTTGAGCCTCGATATATTGTAATAGAATTTTTTGTTAATGTTCATATATCAGTAAAATACACCTTTCTTGTGTACTTATATGGGCATGTTGGGAATGTGACGTCACTGTATATTATGACGTCATAGAGCTTCAAACCGAAACGATTTGGAGTGCTAGCGCGAAAAGCGGAAAATCATCAGGCTCATTGTTGCATAACAATTTTCTAGTCTGTAGTTGGATTCACTAAAGCGAAGCCTCATGGCAGTTGATTTTGCGAAAGCCCTAAGAAATATGTTTGCGTTTTGTTTTATTTGCATATGAAAATAAGCGATAACCTTAATTTGTGTTAGCTGCAAATAAAAGCATTTGAGTCAATAACGACGTCATGCAAATACGAGAAACGGTTAAAACGTTTTGAGCCCCAGCATATTACACTAAAACTTTTTATTGTCTATACATCAGTATAAGGTACATTTCTTGCGTATTCGTGTGAGCAGGTTGCGAAAGTTACGTCATTGTAATTTATGGCGTCATGAGCATTAAGCTTAAATGATTTGGCGCGCTAATACAAGCAGCATTTGAATCAGGCTGGTAGTTGCGTGAAACTTCTTCAGTCTGTAGCTGGATTTACCAAAGTGGGGCTCCATGGCATTCGATTTTGTGAAAGCCTTGACAAACACGTTTATGTATTTTTTATTTGCATCTGTGAATATACGATAGTCGAATCTGTGGTAGCCGCAAATAAAAGCATTTGAGCCAATTACGATGTTGCGTCAATACTTAACGGTATCAGAAAAAATTTTAATAAAAATTTAACTGTTGATTATATCAGTTGTGTTGACGAAAGATGAATCAAGATTTCTAACTTGTTTCATGGGGCCCCTGATTGGCAGGGGGCTGGGAACAAGTCCCGCACACCCTCCACCAAATTTGTTGATGCAGCCTACTCTTCATGACTGTAGGCCTATCTTTGTCCACCAAGAATATACTGCAAAAAGTAATCACCAAACCCCAAGTGACTATTTTCTATTTTGAAATCTAAAATCTGATTGATTGTGCTGTCCGCTAGCTTATCTACGATGATAAATGACGCGAGACGTTTTCGTTGCTGCTTCGGATCGTTTCCCTTTAATGCGCTGTGACATCATAAATTACAATGACGTCATATCTGCATCAGACTGATAGGAATCTGTAAAGAATGCACGTTTCACTGATATATAGATTGTGAAAAAATGTTGTCTAATATGTTCGGACTCAAAACTTTTTGACCGCCCCTCGTACGATCGCTTGCTCGGTCGATTGATCATGCAATCAATCAATCGATTCGTTTTCTGACGACAATGCTAGTAACAGAGCAGCTAATATTTCGCATACAAACTGCAAAGTTGCGACTTGAAAAACCTAATTTAATATGCAGACGTTTTGAGTTTTGAGCTACGTTCAAAGCTCAAAGCTGTTTTCTTTCTCAGCGTGTTCGCATGATACTGCTCTGTGAGGCTGTGACTGGTTGTTGCTGCCGAGTAATGCACAAATAATATCACACACAAGCTTAACGAGATTAAACAATTGGACAGTCTGGAATGCCATGATTAGATTAGCCAGGACCATTCCATTGAAGGGCGGTCATGTTGAAAGCACAGTGTTCAACGACACTACAGTTCACACTCACTACAGTATTCGAGGTTGGGTTGATGGCGTAGCGGTAGGCCTAACGCGTTTCATTCGATCAACGAAGTTACTCTACGTCGGGCCGAGTTAGTACTTGGATAGGTGACTGCCTGCCGGTAAGTAAACCATCTCGGTACGTAATCAGGCGTCTAGGTCAACTCAGCTTTCCATCCCTCCGAGTTAGGTAAATCGAGTACCAGTCCTATTTGGCTAGGGTTAAAACGGGACGCATTCACATGTGTCGGGTGAAAGATAACACTGTGTGATCCTATACGGCAGGTAACGTTCCGTAGCTCTAAAATGAGCTTTCATTAAGAGCTATAACACCACCTTTTTAATCGTCTTAAAAGCTACGCGATTGCACGCCTACAGTAAGCACGTATGTTTCACTTTTTATGCGCTATACTTTGTACTTTTAACGTAATCGTTTCGTGAAAACTGGTCGTTGTCAACATGGCGAATAAACCTGTTTGAGGGCTACGAAAGCACGCCGACGTCTTGCCATCTCGTCCGGATCACGAAGGAGATGTTTATCTCGAGTCCAAGGCTGATCGGTAAATGCGGTACGAGCTAACTTGAACGTAAAGAAAGCAAAGTCGCCATTCGTCATGTTCTGATCCTGAGCTCGGAACAGAAACTTCATCGCAGTGAGAGGTTTCGAATGACAGTACACGACCACTGCAGTGAACGAATCGTTGCACGAAACACCATTGCAAAATAATCGCCCGCATTTATTACCTCCGCCAAGGAGGTAATGTTTTTGCCGGTTTTTGTTTGTTTGTCTGTCTGTTTGTCTCTCTGTTTCTGAAATTTTGAGGGCATGTCGGGCATGGCACAAACTACCATTGGTTCAATTTTGGGGGTGATCTGGCAGGAATCCTAAATTCTGGATCACTTTGAAGTTTTCGTTACCATTGCGTTAAAGGGGGCATAAGGGAACCGCTGACAAAGTGAATATGGTGACGCCACCTGGCGAATAACATTGCCTTGGCGGAGGTACCTGCGGGCTATGACTGCTTTCTAGTTACGTATAGAATGATTACACGGCAAAGTCGCAAATTTAGCTAGTGTATAGTGATACAAAAGGAAAGATTTCTGTATAAGCAAATACCTGCCGCAACCACCAAAGTCATGTTAGTTCAGAAAAGACAGATGACTGACATTAAGTTTGAAATGTTTTGTCAAACGTTTTCAAACGTGCAAACCAAGACTGAAACTAGCAATAGATTTATACTTCAGGATGACGCTTAAAAAGCAGTCTCGTGCCCAGGATAAGACAACAAGGCAAATAAACATAACAAAAGTAAACGTAAACGCAAAGACATACGAAAGCACGCAGTCATGCACATTCGACGAAAAACAAAGTTGGTGACTGATTGATCGAGAATCAGCTTTGCACCACACCGTAAATCCAGAACCAAGATTATAGATGAATAGGGTGGAAAGATGAAACTCGAACAAAATTATGAAAGCAAGCTGAACCATTTTCGAGTGAGAACAGCTACGAACCTCGTGATAGTGATCGTATCTGCTGTAGAATATCGTCGAGCTGATCGTCGGTTGGTCTTTTTGCAAGCCTGAGCCACGTGAACTTGTAGTTTATTTGTACACTTATGTTACTTGTTCGACCGTGGTTGGCGAAGACTGCTTCGAAAGGCTGCGCTCCGTACCAGCAAGGATTCGTCGTATTGTCATCCGATACGAGTACGACGTGTGCCCATCCGTACGTGTCTGCAACCGCTTTGAACGCTTGGGAGACTTCGGAAAACGACCCGGCAATGCGCACCATAGTGTCGTAGGCCACGTGATCGTCCAGAAGACCATCGACACAGTAGTCCGGGAAGAATGGTCGATCCCAGTAAGACATGAGGTAGCCGACAGTCGTGCACACTATATATGTCAACCAAGCAACAGTCCACATCGACAACGCTCTTTACAACTATGATATCTCATGTTTTTAAATAGACTCATAGGTTGAGACGATAACTTAATAAGTTACGCAAAAATATCAGAAAACAACCTTTAGTTGAAAATTTGTTGACGTTTCGGCAACCGCTGCTGCCGTCTTCGGAACGACTGTCCACCAGCTGTCTCAACCATGTCATGGACTGGGACCGCGCCAAGGTGATCTACAGAGAAAGTAATAGGATGGATCGACGGATCAGAAAAGAACAAGACAAGTCAATGAATCGACATGAGGGACCCTACTTATTATCACACGTCTATGATTGCTTACTGTCCACCGCAGCGACACCTGGTGGAGAGTCGTTCCGAAGAAGGCAGCAGCTGTTGCCTAAACGTCAACAAATTTTCAACTAAAAGTCGTTTTCTGATGAATATGCGTAACTTATTATGATATCTCATGTTCGACAAATTTTACAGGAGAAGCCAAAACTGATCACTTTATGGGTAAAAACCAAGGTGCAGAACCTATGATCTAGACCACCAGCATCTTCGGTTGATGTGGCCAACGAGCGAGTCGAATCTGGCACTCGTTTCACTTATTTGTATTCCAGCGGCTACTGCGCACAGGACATTCTACGCCGAATGGACGCAGCATCGTCAGTATTTGAAAACAACTTCGCTCAAGCATACAAACAAAGCTGAGAATAGACATATCCTGTGTCTAATCGTCTTTTCTTTATGAAGCCGACTCGTGGACCAGCCTCAAGGCTGACGACACAAAGCAAAAGTAACTAAAGCTAAAGTAACTAAATATACATTTGTTATTTTACAATAATATTAATCCACAATAACCTGGTCGCTGTAATATGATAATTACGACAAACCTAACGGTACGATTGCCGATCTCGTACCGACACCTATTTTTCCCGAAATAGGGGTCCTACCGCCCCAAAAATTGCGTTTTGCCAGACTATACTCGCGACTTATGGAGGCTTCTAGTTAAGCTCGGTTTCTATAAATTCTAATCATGTTCCGTGTGGCAGATTGAGGCAGATGTTGCAGTTCAAGAATAGTTAGAAGTAGGTCGTGTAAATTACCTGGAGAACAGCTAGGTCCAAACACGACATCAACTTCGTTGCTCCGAAACATTTGCATCACTGCGAACGTCCCGTTCTTCGTGTGGCAGTCACTATTAGTGTAAACAATGCTTGAACATTCAACACAAAGACATCATCAGCAGCAGCAGAGGCGGCGGCAGCATCAGCAGCCAAAAAATACAAGAAAACCCAGCTAACGCAAGGGGAAACGCGCGACAGCGGTGAATGTTTGAAGGCCCACTGCGAACAAATTTAAGTTCATCGATCATAGCAACTGACATTGGGTACGATGTATTTACATACGCTAGATAGCGCCACCGTCTCGAATAGATGCTGCCGCTCTTGAAATGTGTGTCGCAGTCCAAAATCGCCAAAAAATCCATAAAAGCCCTATTTTGATGTTCAAAGTCATCCAAGGTCATCGATCTCGGTGGCAATCGAAAGCCAGTGTACGACTTCCTATTAGTGATTAATAGTAACCTAAGCCCTATCTTCCACCGGTATTGAGATACAACGACTTAATGCCAAAAATCGCAAATTTTCCCACCCCTTCTCATTTAGCGCCCTCGTTCGTGGTGACCCCCTTCGAATTTATGGAAAAGTTTGACGATTCCTGAAACTAAAGTCTTCCAGGCAGCCAAAGGTGAAGATTTGGTCATCCTAGCTTGCACCGTTTTTTGATGATCTACCCGTGTGACGGACGGACGGACGAACGGACAGAATTGCGATGGCTAAGACGCGCTGAAAGCAGTAGCTGCTGTCGCGCGTAAAAAGCAACATTTTGTGATAAAAGACCTAAATGTGCACAACGTGCGAAATAACACACCGATTAAGTACGACTCATAAATATTATAAACGATATGCTCTGTTCAATGAACATTTACTGTAAAGTATTTTAATATTGTAAAACTCGTTTACCGTATTACTCGTAACTTTTACGATATACAGGGTGGGCCAAAAAAACGTGCCACTTTACTTTTGTCCATATCTTCGCCAAAAATCAACCGATTTTCAAAAATTCTTTCACTGGTGCATTCTGTAAACAATTAGCATTTAAATGATTATTAGACATTTCGCCACACGTTAGCTGTGTCAGTACACTACCTTGTGAAATACAAATGCAAAAAAACTAACAATAATAGACAGCAGGCGATAAACAAAATACACTTCCGACCAAAAATGCAGTAAATGATCTGTACGATGCTATACTTGGTTAGATCCGTTTCTTTGGATATACGGCGTATTGAATGATATGTTTGTTTCTGGCCTTTATGATTTAGCAAGCCTACCATTTCATCCACAGTGATCACGTTCTCTTCAGTACGTGTATGCTTCAGTCTGCCGGTCTTATGTCGTTGGTCGGTGCTGCATGTTTTTAAAATTAGTCTTAATAACATTCCCATGTTTTTTCTGTTGCAGTTTATTTTTTAAAAAATGCCATTATTTTCTAAGAAAAGTATTTTTTGAACGGGTACATGTTCTTAATCAAAGCCTTGTCTCCACTGTTGAATGGCACATTACATCATCGGTATATCTTCAGTGCATTAAAAATTCTTATTTTCGACAATATCATCTGCTTTTGTTTACAAACATCAGAAATGTACATAAAACTAAACATAATTTAATTTTTGTATAAAACTTATGAAAATTGTTTTGAAATATAATTCTTTTGCATACGTACAAGGTGGGCCAAAAAACCCGGACCTGTTTGAGCGTTGATAGCTCAGCGATGGTTAGTGATAAACAGACGGGTGATACGTCAAAAGTTTCAGAATGCTGTAAAAAATAAAGGAGAAATTTGCATAGTTAAACATTTAAATATTCTTTGCCTAATTTGCATAAATATTCGTCACCCCCGAAATTTTGCCAAATCTGATTGTAACACATGGATTTCACATGGATATTTGAGCTTTTGTAACTTAGCACAGTTTATTGTTTATGGAAAGTCGCGTAATATGTCAAAAGTTTCGAAATTGCGTACAGAAGAAGTGTACAACTTGCATGTCTCAGCATTTAAATATTCTTTGCTTGATTTACACAATTTTACCCCACCCTTAAAATACTGCTAAGTTGGCAGTAACACATGAATTTAAGTTGATTTTCATTCAGCATACAATGAAATATCAACAATCATTAACACATGCGTTAAGTTTAAATGAAATTCGACATAAACAGTTGCCCAGCTTTTGCATTCCTAACCGTCATCAGTTTTTAGGCAGCTGATCGATCGCTAAAGTCAATGTGTTCAGGATCAGCTGCGACTAGCATTCGATTAGCACACGTTTTAGCTAATCAGTTACTAAAATTTTGTGACCAAGTTATTTGTTGCAATACCCTGACACTGAATAATTCACAAAATTTAAATCTGGACTTTTTGGCAGTAAGTTTTTGAGTTCAATGAACTTGGGCATATGGCAGTGCAGGCAAATGCCTAATTTCAGGGGTAATGAAAATTTATGCAAATTAGGCAAAAAATATTTAAATTATTTGCTATGCAAGTTGGGCCCTTTTTGTCTACAACATTCTGAAACTTTGACATATCGCTCGCTTTTCTACGGGTAACCATCGTTGAGTTATCAACGCTGAAACAGGTCCGGTTTTTTGGTCCACCCAGTATTATAGTGATTTTGGTAATTTTTGAAAATTTATGTTTCACCTGGTAATGTAGCGACATAGTTAAAGTGTGATGATACATTTAACAACAGCGTTATTGTTAATTGTCCACAGTATGTGACAGTGAAAGAATTTTGAAAAGCGGTCAATAATTGGCGAGGCATAGACAGAAGTAAAGTGGTACGTTTTTATGGCCCACGATGTAGTTACCCATTTAGTGGCATACCGATTATTGAAATATCAGTTATCACAATGTGAAAACTTTTATCTAGCTTTAACAAATAATCAATTAATTGATTTATTATGTTTTAAACCAAATATAAATATAACAACAGTTTTAAAACTATGGAGCAGTACACGGAACACACGGGGCCATCGGAATTTAACGTGTGCTCCAATTTGTTTTTAATAATTTTACCAGAATTGGCCTGAAAAGTTTAATAATTTTAATTCGCTTTTACCGCTTACAAAAATTCCCGCAGTGTTACTGGAGTCGTCGTCAGTAACTGTAACTGAAAAGATTAAAAATAGTATTACAGTAACAAAGAATTATATTGTCAAAAACCTTCAAACTGTACTTATACGCTCGTAGTAGGCCTATACCTAAACAAACTGCTGTTGCGTAAATTTGCTCTTTTAATTTTTTTACTAACTCCGTGACATGTATTTGTACTCGACAGAAAATCAGAATAGGCCTATGCGTAACTGTACCTGATATTGTAGTCGCGAAAAAGACTGTCATTCCGAGCTTGTTCTATGGCGAGATTAATGGCACCTGACGAGGCTCTTTTGGGTTCTCTTATATACCCGATGTTGATGGTCTTGTTGATGGTTGATGAATCAGCCTGGTTGACGTTGAGCAGAACTTGTCGCAGTGCTGATAGCAGAAGCCACGTGAACCAGGGTCTCGCATTCATTTCTGATTCCAACTTTCCGCCATTTCATTCACCTGGCCGTGAGATGCTCGACGTTTGCTTTATATCGGCAGTTGATGTCTCGCTGATGTGCGTGCGCTGTCATTACCCGCTGTCAGTCAAAAAAATCGTCATCGCACGTTTGCGTATATTTTATATGCCAGATGTATACTTCTAATCAAAATTAGCTCTGCTGAAAATCTGCAATAAAGGGTAATTACTAAAACGGGGACGTCATTTAGGGGAGAGTAAAGGGGTCTACAGGCCCCCAAGGATTTATGATTTCAATTTTTTCACTGTAAATCGTACTTTTGAAACAGTGTTACTGCTGCTAGAACAATATGTTACGTTGATTGAAACCCCCAGTGACTTACTTACTGAAATAACGCCAGCGCCGCTGATTAAAATGCCTGCCGTATTTTACATTTACAGGCGTCGATAGACAATTTTGTGAAATACGATTTACAAAAACAATTGCGTCGGTAAGCACGGCAAATGAACTTGCAGACCAAGCGCCTACGCACTGCAGCGAAAATGGTCGTGGTGCAGCAATGGAGAGGGTGAGGTCTGGACAGGAAGGGAGTGTTCACCTCCCAAATCGGCGTGGGGTCTGGAGAAAAAGCTACGCCCCTTCTCAGAAAATTTTTAAAGTAATGAATATTAATGATGCAAATAATTTGAGCTAAAATTCATGAGCTACAGACGATGCATTATTGTAAATTAAATTAATTAATGATGTGGTTATTGCACTGTCAGTCTTTGCGTGCGTATATTAATCTTCTGAAATAATGGTAGACTTCACTCGTGCTACCTGAGTTCTAGTCTTAATAAGAAATACTACACTGATGCATAAATTTGTAATAATTGTGATAAAATGCACGTACAGTAATTACTTCTAATCAGCAGGGTTGTAAACAATACTTGTGAAAAATATTTGCAATACCAATATTAATACTTTGGCCAAAAACTATTGCCAATACCTATACCGTTGCAGAAAAGTATTGACAGTACCAATACCAATACTTTTCAGACAATACTTCTTCTACTCATTCAGCAATCACAGGTGTATTTAACAGGGGGCCCAGCAGGCTGCGCTTTTTTCCTTCGTCGGTGTGGTAGTCAACTTCAACAGTGTGTCAAGATTTTGCATGCCACATATTTTCTACCTCAAGTTAACAAAAAGCCCCCCTATGTGAGACTCTATATAACAAAGACAGCAAAGTGGTCTCATTTTTTTCGTTCGCCACGCTTGCTATAAGACTAAGTTGAGTTGTTGTCTAAATAAGAAATGCTACGAATAGGCAGTGACAACCATACATAGTGGTAAAAAAATTTCTACCACTATGACACCCATAAAACTAACGGCTGCCCTTTGTTTATCAAGCGACAAAAGGCTGAAAGCTGTGTCTGTGTATTTACTGAATAGGGTGTTGCTATATTTAATCTGCATTTTAGCAGCTGTTTAAATCTATGCAAAAATTACCAAAATTTGATTATTTGCAGTTGATAATGTGGAATTCACCGCAATTATTGACACATTCATTACTTTTGTTATTTCTATAACATTTTGCTAAATGCTATAAGTATCATAGCAACAGAAGCCACTCCATAACGGGAAATTGTGAAACTATTTTTCCGACATAATTACACCAGATCGAGTCAAATGTAAACAAAAATTAAGCCATGTTGATATGAGGCCTTGTGTGACATCATTTCAGGACATTTTGCATTGTGCGAAACATTTAGTAACATTTTAGCTTACTTAATGAGTGACATTATGTCATGAAAACTTAGTTACTAAATTACCACGGTGTCCATAGTAATGGTTGCTAGGCAAAACTATAACCATGCACTGATTTTACTTTATATGGTAACTAAGGTTTGGTTCAGGTTTCATGCTTATATCTATGCTGAATACCCTGTTGTTATGCAAAATCTCACTTCATAGCAACCGTTGCTATGTGAAAAATTTACCGTTAGATTTTTTGTACTTAATAATGTAAGAACAGCTTATTATGCCCGTGATATTTAAAACGTCTAGACATTTATTATTTCTGTTATAGGCGCACTGAGCTTGTTACTAAGGGCTTATAATTGTCATAGCAACAGAAAATCACCGAGGGTCGTAAAAATTTGTACCTCATCATTTTTTAAAATGGTTTTTACTAAAACTAACTAAAAATGTAAAAAAATTAATGTTGACAAGCAAGTCCTACGGAAATACACGTGGACCCCTACTATCTCATTCAGAGCCGTCGTTCGGGGTGACCCCCTCCAAATATATGGAAAAACTTTACGGTTCATAAAACTAGAGTCTTCTAGGCGGCCGACGGTGAAAATTTGGTGATCCTAACTTGCACCGTTTTTGACTGATCCATTCGTGTGACGGACAGACAGAAGGACAGACAGACAGAATTGTGATAGCTAAGACGCGCTAAAGCAGTGAAACTGCTTTCGCGCGTAAAAATAATAGGACCTACTTTAATTTTTCGTGCAAAATGGTCACTTGGATATAAAAATGCATCCGGTCAATAAAGGGCAGGGAACGGCCGCCCCTCTGCCACCCTTGCCGTTCTTTTTCCCTGAATCTGCCACTTTCGACGATGATGATGATGATGATGACGACGACGACCACGAAAATGACAGTTCGTTAGGGGGCCTACACATGTTGGATCGATATTGGCACGCGACGTGACCGACAGGACATTATCATCGATTTGTATTTGCACACGCGAAGTCGTGTGACGATCGTCCGCAATTAGGAGCGTATGATGTCGTATTTGTCGAAGTATATGTTTCCTCATTTCAACGAAATTAGCCAACAAGAGACGTATGGGACGGTTTAGGGCTTACTTAAATATTATGATGTCCGACGAATGTAACGTTGATGTACGCTGGTCAAATAGTCTGAACTCACGATCTAATGCAGGAGAGGCAGCCTTAAATTTGGAGTGTGGCAGTGTTCAGTCGCTTCTATCCCTATAGGCCTACCTGGTGGGCGCAGCTTGCGCCCATGCAGTGAAAAATAAGAAGGGAAGTTTGATAAGGTTGCAGATCAAAACTTCCCCCTATTTTTACTAGCCAAACTACACTCTCAACAAAACTTTTTCTCTAGATGGGGAAGAAGCCCAATATAGAGGGGAAAACCTAGTCAAAAATTAAGGAGAACCTAAACCCCAAACTGGGGGAAGTGGCACCCGATTTCGATTCTAGATTTGGGGGGATAGAATCATAAAAGCCACTGGCAGTGTTACCTAGCTGCAACGTTCATCGACAAAAAAAACAAAAAAATTGAGCTAATGCTCACGAGACGCGCGAAAGCTTATAGCAGTTTCTATTCGCAAACTGTCAGTCTATCTCCAGGTATTTCGTTGCAGTTCATTCTTGGAGTGTGTGCTGCAGCCAAAAATCGCAAAAATCAATAAAAAAACTTCTTATTTTGGACGTTTAGAATCTTAAAATGTTATCGACGTTGATACGACTAAAGAGCTCGTCACTATTGTTTTTTGTTGTGATAGCTAGCATGCCCATGCTCATCTGCAACCGTTTTCACGAAAGACTGGCCAACAACGGTAAAATAACCGACTTTTACCGCTCTTTGATGACCTCGTGCGCAGGTTTTCTTGAACCTAGAAAATCGAAACTTGGACCATTGAAATCTACGTTCAATGATAAAAATTTCATACGCAGCTTTTCGGGAGCCAGTGTACAACTTTCTATTAGTGATTAACAGTAACCTACAGAGTGCGGCAGAAAAATGTAGATCCCTAATTTTTTCACCGTTTTCTCAGCAACCGTTTGGGAGTTTAATACTTAATGAAACCATCTACATCTAACTGCTAAGTAAAATTTGATTCTGTTAAAAAACGACGAAGTTGTAGACTTTTTAACGTAACCGCCTACCGATTTTTTGGCATTCAAAAATGTTTATGCTAAAAATGCTATTTATTTTTCATAAACTGGTTACACGTTACTGCTGATGACGTCACAGTGACGTTTTGATAAACAGTAATTTATATTGTTTATAAATTATCACTAAATTATCGTTCCTTTAAAGCAATCGCCAGCTGCCAACCGGATTCACCTTCTAACAGGACGGCGCGTCAGCACACACAGCGCGCAACACCGCGCAGCGCACAGAACTGGCTGCCGGCCAGCTGTCCAGATATCATCACAAAAGACCAATGGTGTCCAAATTCGTCGAATATAAACGAAATGGATTATCAAGTATGGGATGCAATGTTGGAGGCTTACCGCAAGCTTAAAACAAAGCCGAAAACGAGCGCCGAACTCAAGGTAGCGCTTCAGGTTATCTGGGGCAATCTGCCACAGGGACCGATCGACAAGGCTGTAAAAGATTTCTCAAATAAGGAACTGGAGGCTGGTGTTGTAGCTTGGAGCTGGCGCTGAACACTTCGAACATTTGCAGTGACAAAGGAATTTTGGCATATGATCATTATTTAACTGCGTTGTTCAACGATGTTATTAAATTGGTGTTGTAGCCGGAACATTTTTCAATGCTGAAAAATCGGTAGGCGGTCATGTTATAAAGTCTGTAACTTCGTTTTTTCAACAGAATCAAATTTTACTTGACAGTTAGATGTAAAAGGTTTCAGTAAATAAATTTGTAAAATTTCAAATTAAAATTTCAAACGGTTGCTGAGAAAACAGCAAAAAACTTTAGGGATCCATTTTTTTGCCGCACCCTGTAGGCCCCATCTCGCACCGTTATTGAGATACAGCGACTTATTGGCTAAAAATCGCAAATTTTTCCCACCCCCTCTCATTTAGCGCCCTCTTTCGGGGTGACTCCTTTCAAATGTATGGAAAAGCTTTACGGTTCTTGAAATTAGAGTCTTCCAGGCAGCCGATGGTGAAGATTTGGTATTCTTAGCTTGTACCGTTTTTGACTGATCCATCCGTGTGACGGACAGACAGAAAGACAGACGGACAGAATTGCGATGGCTAAGACCGCAAATTTGGCCCCTGAACCATAGCTACGGAGCTTTTACTTATTTACTGACAACGATCTGACGTCATGAACGCTTAATAGATGACGTCATATTGTTTTGATGTAGTTTTTGAACTAGACTGACGAAATTTTCCGACCAAAACTACTGATTACAGTCTGTTTCTAGAATTCTTCGTAAAACGGCGTGCGTAACCTGAAGTTGCTGTGATTTGACGTGGAAGACATCACTGGCGTGTCTCGGCGATGTCGCAGACTGCAGTGGAAGTGCCGCGTATTTCCATCGAGACCAGAGAAGTGCAGCCGGAATCTAAACCTTCGGCAGACGATCAGGAGAAAGCTGATGATCATGAGAAACCGATCGACGTCGCCCAGGTATAGGCTTAGTGTCAGATGCGTACTGACCAGGAAATTGTGTTGTGGGGGAGGTATTGCCGAGGCCGTGGGGATTAGCCATGCACTGCCATTGCCCGCGAGGACTCGTACGTCGACAAGAAAAGGGCACAGCCCCGCGTAGCTGGACTTTTATACATTCCTGGCAGTGGCGGATCTAGAATACTGAAATGGAATCCGTCCCTCCGTCCGTCTGTCACACTTTGCGATCGTATCAAAACGGTGCAAGCTAGGATCACGAAATTTTCACCATGAGTCTCTAGTTTTTCGGGACAAAATTTCGTGCCCATGGGTGCGGGGGTTCCCCTCGAACGAGTGCGTCAACGAGGGGTATCCGGCCAAGGGTTACCTCCCTAAAAAGACGTTAATTTGCCGTTATTGGCTCGTATAGTGTGTAAACGGTTGCAAATAGGTACAGGCATGCATGGTTGTTACTTACTTTGCACTTAGATCCTCCGGTCTTTGACAGGACAATGGGCAGCAAGAGTTCGTCATCTGCTTCTGTTTGTAGTCACAGCCCGGACGCTGTTCCAATCGACTCCTCGGTCCACCAAGTCTTCTTTAAATGTAGACCGCCAAGTCTTCGTTGGACAACCTTGTCGTCTGCCACTACCACGAGGGGTCCATGACATGGCGTGATTGGCTGGTCGCCTAGGTGTCATCCTGATGATATGGCCTGCCATCCGAAGTCGTCTCTCTGCTACAATGTCCTGTAATCTTTGCTGCCCAGTCCGGCTTAGCACCTTTATGTTAGTCACGTGGTCCTTCCATGTAATGCCCAGAATCTTTCGTAAGTTCCACTGGTGAACGACGTCCAGCTGCTGACATATTCTAGCTGTACTCTTCCAAGTCTCGCTGGCGTATATGGCTGTAGAGTGTAGAGACAATAAGGGAGGTGTAGAGGTCCAGTTTAATCTTGAGGCTAAGCGTGCTGGATCGCCACACGTTATCAAGTCGTCGGAAGACTGCTGCTGCTTTTGCCAGTCAAGTGTTGATATCTGCTTCAACATCTCCATCGCTAGATATTACACTGCCCAGTTAGATGAACCTCTCTACATATTCTATGTTCCTTTGTGCAACGGCTATTGGCTGTAGTGATGAGCGCTGGGTGATTCCCATGGCCTGAGACAATCTCAAAGAACTCTGTGTACCCACTTGTAATCTTGACACAGCAGCTGGAGTTGTCGTACAGTTCTTTAAAGATATTAATGAACCAGTCAGGAATGCCGTAGTATGTCAGAATTTTTCACAAGGATGGCCTGTGTACACTGTCAAATGCCTTTTTGAAATCGATGAAGTTAATGATGAGATCTTGTTGGTGCTTTAGGCTCTGTTAATGATGTTGCGCAGGTTGAATATTTGTTCAGTGCATGAACGCCCTTTTCTGAATCCTGCCTGCTCATCCCGTAGGGTGCAATCTACTGCATCTTGCAGTCTGTTTAGCAGCACTCTGCTGAAGACTTTGCCGAGTGTAGAAAGTAGTATGATTCCTCGTCAATTATTGCAGTCTTTGAGACTTCCTTTCTTTGGCAGCTTGATAATCACACCTTTCTTCCAATCTTCTGGGACCTCTAAGTCCTGCCATATCATGTTTAATAGTTCAGCCAATTGTTCTGCTACTGTCTCCTTGCCGTGTTTGAGCATCTCAGCAGATAACTCATCCACGCCTGATGCCTTATTGTTCATTAGGCTACTGACTGCACGTTGGATTCAAGGTTGATGTTTCCCTCGTAGACATCGAGGGAGTCCGCCATAACAGTGTCCCCGAAGTCTGGTGTGGACAAGGGTTCGGGCTGGTTCAACACCTGTTTAAAGTGCTCTTTCCATTTTATGATTTTAAGTTCTGCTCACTCTCTGTTAGAAGCAGGCGTCCATCCTTTGCCATGATTGGTACATTAGTACTGTTCTTGACATTCGTGAGCAACTACAAACTAGCGGTCATCACGTACAGAACAAGATCAATTGGCAATCCAGCCTACCGATATCATCTCATCCAGGACTATCTACCAGCATGTACACTGCGATCATCATACAAACTGTTACTTACTGCAGAATGGCGCTAGCGTTGTCAGCGAAAGCTTTCAGCGTTAGCGCTCCTTCTGTTTAGAACTCACTTATTATAACTGTAGATCTGCAAAACTACTCAGTACTTTCAAGCGTTACTTAAAAACCGAACTGTTTGACATTGCATATTCCAAATGTAAACACTTAGTCTAGTCTTCGCCACCATGCGCCTCTGATTCGTTCGCGACACATGGCGCTATATAAATGTGTTTTGATTGATTGATTGAACTCAGCCTTTCATCTCTCCGGGGTATGTAAATCGAGCAGCGGCCTGTCTGGCTGGGGTTAAGGCGGGCGCGTTCACCGTTGTCGGGCGACAGCTAACACTGTGTGATCCTATACGGCAGGTGACGTTCCGTAGCTCCGTGAAGGGTGTTCTATTAAGTGCTATATACCACCTTTGCTTTTTTTACCCTGTTGTGTAGTTGTTGCGTCCGGCTGCCAAGAAGCTGACGGTAATTGATGCTCGTCGTGTGATGTCAATCTACGAGGACGCGATGAGGCGCGTTCAACTGGTCGCAGGGTTGCTGGAGCAGACCAGCATCCGGTCCATCATCGGACGACTGCACACAACCCTCGGCGTCGAGCTGGTCGAAGCGTTGCTTCGCTACGCCACGGTACTAGAACAGAAATCATCACATCAGTCAACAACTTTACCTATATTCATCAGGGCCTAAAATTTTTGTGCTTCCGCGGGTTGCCGTCCGTCCCTAAAAACTTTGCATCCCTAAAAATTTTTAATGTATTGTCACAAATATTTTTTGCAGTTTTTTGTTCTCAAAGTTTTACTTAAAAACAGACCGTTCTCTTTTAGTTTGTTATGCTGCATGTATCCTTACTTTAGTTCACATGCGTACTATTTTATGTGGCAATTTGTTTCTTTTTACGCGCGAAAGCAACTATTGCTTTCAGCGCGTCTTAGCCATCGCAATTCTGTCCGTCCGTCTGTCTGTCTGTTCGTCCGTCCGTCTGTCTGTCACACAGGTGGATCAGTCAAAAGCGGTGCAAGCTAGCAGATGCGATCTGTACCTGGGTAGTTTTTACACGGTAAAACCAAATCTTCACCATCGGCTGCATGGAAGACTCTAGTTTCAGGAACCGTAAAGCTTTTCTATAAATTCGAAGGGGGTCACCCCGAACGATCGCGCTAAATGAGAGGGGGGGGAAATTTGCGATTTTTGGCCAATAAGTCGCTGTATCTTAGTAACGGTGCGAGATAAGGCCTTGGTTACTATTAATCACTAATAGGAAGTCGTACACTGGCTCTTGATTGGCGCCGAATTCAATGACCTTGGACGACCTTGAACGCCAAAATAGGGGGTTTTATGGATTTTTTGGCGATTTTGGGCTGCGACACAAGTCTATATCATTCACAAGGTGGCGCCACGGAACTATCGTTATGCGATCCAGATAGAAAATTTGGTATTTGTATTTTAACTTAGCGTGAACACCCCAATTTTCAGCTAAACTACTGAACCGGAACTGCTATAGGCTTTCGCGCGTCTCGTGAGCATTAGCTCAAATTTCTTGTAATGATTTGTTGTGCAAGATTACACAGCATGTTATGGTACAAAAATAAAAATTGAAAAAAATTCGCTTTGTCATTGCTTTTGGCCGGCTGCAACCGGAAGCATAGCATCTTTGTAGGTTTAGGTATAACGTCGTTGATCGCATCTGCAATTGCCAGCGAAGTTAATTAACGCCGGGCCCGGTTAGTATGTAAATGGGTGACCGTCAGTGGGCGAGAAAAACATCTCCTACTGCTACATTTCGTTTTCTTTATATTCGTTTTTGCCTGCAATTTGTATATTAGGCCTAAGTTTGATTGTGACGGCGAAGGTGCTGGACGTGTTGGAAGAGGTGATATCGTGGCGTGAGATGGTTCTGAGTGGAATGCGTACACCCATCGTTCTGTCTGACATCGATGACCCCAGTCACGTCTCCCTCAGCATTCACTCTATACTGGCCATACTCTTCAAGTCAGACGAACCGGAAAAGGACCCGATCATTCTCAGCTCTATGCAACAGTTCAGGTTGTCTACACAGAAGCGTTTGTTGCAATGTAAAAAAATACTTTTTAAAGGTTTTTTTTGGTTTTAAATTTTCACAACGCTTATGCGTGGACGTCAGCATAGCAGAATTTTAGCAGATGGCCTGGTATAGCTATGTCAAAGTTGTCCGTCTGTCAGACTTTGCGAAAATTGCGACCATAATCAAAACAATGCAAGCTAAGCTCACGAAATCATCACTTTCAGTTGAGTAAAAGATTGTTCGTTATTTTGATAAACGTTGAACAGTCAATGTAAAAATATGTGTATCAAAGGTCTGTCTTTTAATTTCAATATCGTATTTGACAAAATATCGACATATTTTGTATCTTGATTTAGGGCCCTTAGGCATCCTTAGTCAATACGGTCAAGTAAAAAAAGATCACATTTTTTATTTAACAATTACAAACCTTATTTTGTAAATAAAAACGCGTTGTTAACGTTTTTAATGTTTTGCTTAGTACGTTTATTACCTTCACCACGTGTTATAATTAAGCATCACCGATGTTAACGACTTTGTTTAGTAATTAACTCGTAACAGACGGGCAGAGAAACAGAATGACACACCACGCTAGAGTAACATCTGTTAAAATAGCCGGTATCGCTGTGATGTCGCCGAAAACTGCGCGGTTATGTGGATAGATTACAGTATGGTGTAGATAACTGGCTCGGGTAATTTTGTGTTTTCAGCTCAATGCTCTCGATGATGATGGACGCTTCAGTGCATAGGTATGATGCTGGCGAATTTTGACAGAAAACGACAGTAAATTAAAATAAATGTCTGAATAAATAAAATAAATATCTAAATAAAATAAATGCTATCGTATATATAGACAGAGTTAATTAATAATAGTTACATTTAGTTACATTTGTTGATGAGTTGAAGCATCCAGGTTGGTATATTGTCTCAGCAACTTTTCATAATTAAATCAGTATACATCGAATGCCTGTTCGATTTTTTCAGTGCTTTAATTCTTTGTATGCGAACTGCCATAATTTTAGTTAACCTGTATCACAATATCTGGTTAATACTAAATGTAGGCCATATTGCTTGCATGGTTTTGAAGTGCTTGAGTGGAATAATAGTGAAATGTCAAGTCTAACATATTCATTTAATTGTACAATGTGTACAGTATAAAAAATTGATTTTCATTTTCTTAGTACTGTATATTATTATACTGGACAGTCGGAAATAGTTCATGATATGTATAACAGTCAATAAACCTTCTTGCATAAATGTTGCTTTGTTAAGAATAGTATTGTGAAGTTGTTGGCTGACAGATGATACTAAAGACATTTCGGCCTTGTTTTCTGTTTGTCTATGTTTCGTATCTTGTCTGTCTGTCTGTTTGTCTGCCTCTGTCTGTTTGTTATTGAAGTGTTCTTTGACGAATAAAAGTTGACATATTAATATCCAAAACCAGTTTCCAAATTCCCATTTTGTTTTTATAGGATATTTTATCCATGATCAAAGTTTGTAAACCTAACGACAATTAGGCCTGCGACTTAAAATACTAAGAAAGTGTATTAAATTTTTCAAAGTAGACCATATAATTAGGCCTACGTCACGATGACGTCACAACAAAGGTAGTACTCGAGTTGTGTGGTAGTGAAATCAACTTTTTGCACAGTTGCACAATAGTTCATTCCTGAAGTTTGCGTTTCCATCAATTTGGCGTATGTCAAGCACAGAATAGCGCAATTTTGCATGTTGTGTTGTAAACAACAAGCATGCTAAATTTAGTAAAAATATTTGATTATTTTTGATACATGGTGATTTTCGTATCGGAGTATTTTACTTTGACTCACCATGTATGTAGCCTACGTGTGTGCAATTATTGTGCATGCACAGTCAAACATCGGTTGAGTCAACGCAGGTTCTGCGCACGTTCAAACCAATCATGGAGTGAGTCAGTCGTCTTCACGCTCATAATACTCAACTGGCGTCCAGGTCATCGTTAAAAATTTTATTCCCGAAGTTCGTAAAATGTCGCTGCGAGGTCGAAGACCAAGGCCAAGGGTAACATTTTACGAACTGCGCGGATTAAACTTTCAATGATGATCGATGACGCCAGTCGCTATTTGTTTCGTTATACCTCAAAGCTAAAACAAAAAAAACTAAAACAAAAACTAGAAAGCAGTCAGAGCTCGCACACCTCCGCCAGGGCCATGTTGTTCGCCAGGTGACAGCACCGTATTCGGTTTGGCAGCGGTTTCCCAATCCCATATGCCCCATTGAAAGCAATGTTAACGAAAATTTCAAAGTGATCCAGAATCCAGGACTAAAATTGAGACACTGGTAGTTTTTGCCATTCCCGACATTCCCAGAAAATTTCAGAAAAATTTGTCCATAACTTTTTGAGTTATCTTGCTGACACACAGACAAACAAACAAAATCTGGCAAAAAAGATTACCTCCTTGGCGGAGGTAATCATTTAAACGAAAATCATTTGGCGATTTCAATGTTGCCCGGTCGCGTAGGCAACATTAAAGTGAACTGTTGCCCACCGGGCAACAGTGCTTATTTGTGAACGTCACGTGACGCGATTTGGACCAATCGCGTGCAGGTATTTTGCGCTGAAGTATAACAATGTCAAATGTATACTCTCGATACACCCTGAACAAAACAATAGAAAAATCTATCGGCCCTTCAGGCTGCATAGTAGGTTTACGTTTTTACGGTTTTAAACCGCGCTCAGAAAGATATAGGACCACTCCCTTTCTTCGGTTTTCGTCCCCTGACTATCCCTTTTTTGTTTTTCTTCTTTTCTCTTACAGGCGTTTTTTCTTTCGTTTTTACCTTTTCATTTTTTTCTTACCCTAGTATTCGCATTTTTTTCTTTTTCTTTTTCCTTGCACTATTTTCTTTTTTGTTTACTTTCCCATTTTTATCCTAATTTTTCTTCCGGGGGCCCACTAGTTGTAGAGGCCTGGGGCTTGTAAGTTCCCAGTGAGTTCCATACGATTGATATTGCATTTTGAGCTAAGAAAGTGTTGCCAGTAATATCAGTATATTATGAATGTTTCTGTAAAAAAGCTGTTACTTTGTAGCGTGAGATATGATCAGCACTGTTCTAACGCTGTTGTGCGACCAAACACGTGCGCAATGCCTTGCCTGGGTTGACACAAAATTTGAACGGTTGCTTTGGATTCAGATGGTAGGAATAGATCCAAGCTTCTGCAGCTGTAAAAAATTGTTGGCAAGGCATGTCGCATTCGCATGGTGGCGCCACTCGGTAAAACCTACAAACCCATCTGCCACATACGTAGCCTATGTGACGTTTGCATGGTCTTAGCCATCAAAAGGTCGGGTCGCTATCAAGTTGTTACTATATGGATAGGTGACTGTCTGCGGACAGATATAAATCATCTCGGTATATAATCGAGATCTGCGGTCTGGCAGTGTAAACTGGTATCTGGCAGAGGGCCAAGGTCTAAGGAAAATGTTATCGAGCTAAGTACGGCGGTCCATGATAGGCCTAACAGAGAACAGTCTTTATGCGAGCAGCAATAAACGCCAGGTTAAAGGTTAAAGGTTAAAGGTCGCATATAGCTCCTAATGAGCGAACCCATCTCAGAGCTACGGAGCGTCACTTGTCACATGGGATCACACAGTGTTACCTGCCACCCGACAGAGGTGAACGCGCCCCGCCTTAACCC
>Ga0209367_1002269_pt1 | contig 25211 bp, 15 predicted proteins | sample WorMetLIZISLAND2_FD_187412 | JGI IMG/M metagenome (GOLD analysis project Ga0209367, IMG submission 187412) | Marine gutless worms symbiont microbial communities from Max Planck institute for Marine Microbiology, Germany - Olavius geniculatus... ... | reverse complement strand
TTTTTTAAATAAAAAAATGTTTAAAAACATGTTTTTAATGTTTTTTTTATTTTTTTTATTTTTTTATTTTTTAATGTTTAAAAAATGTTTTTGTGCTTTTAATGTCGTGTTTTGTTTTTGTTTTTGTTAAAACATAAACGTACAAAATTACACATATGATTTATTTTTCATCGGCAGATGGCGTTTAGCTGTTTTTGATCTGTACATTCAGTACATTCCGGTTTTTAGCTTTTTACAAATAGTAGTTTTTTTTAATTATTTGCGTTAGACGGCGAAAAAGGTAGCGAATGGAAACATCTGCAGTTTAATGTTTTTATGCATTTCTTATAATGTTTTTTTATAAAAGTGTAAAATCATGTTTTAATGTTTTTTATTTGCAAATCAATGTATTTTAACATCTATCCCCCTGAGTACAATCTTTCCTCATGTCTCTCGATCTTGGGCAATCTCACAGCTTTACACAGTCAACTCGGTCCACTCAGTGATGTCGTCTGTCCATTTCTTAGAAGGTCTCTCTCTCTCTCTCTCTGTCGTACACCACCAACTGAGCCCAGCAACACTTTCTATTAGCTGATTATCTGGAAAGACTGGCATGCGACAAATATGGCCAAAATATCTGCAGTAATTTTGTGTCGAATAGGCCTAATGTCCATGGAGAGGCATTTTCTTGTGTACGTACGCTCTGTCGTATGCTCGTATGTATGCTTTTGTTTGCTTTTTTTGCCAACCAACATTTAGCATGTTTCTGTAGCATTTCATTGCGTAGGCCAGTAAAAACCTTCTTTCATCGTACTTGTCGTACTTCGTAAGATAGTGGTCCTTACCGTGTCGGTACCATTCTGTCATTTTCTGTTACTTATTTAATTTAATCAGTAAGTTTCACATACGGTTCAGTTTTACACACGGTTGCGACTGCATTTCCGGTTTTTGTTTACGTTGTTATTTTAGATCGTCGTTTCGTAGTTAGTTATTGTTGCGAAATTCGGCAGGTAGGGGATAAAATAGAGAATGGGGGAGGACGATAAAGTAAACTGGAACGTTGATCTGGAGGTTGCACTTTTTCATGCAATCCATGCTCACAGACCTGTCGGTACGTACTTGTTTATCGTATTCTATTTACAGTTCCGCTAACTGATAGAAGCAACGCAAAATTTGCTACTTTCAGTTCGGGGAAAACGGATAATGCCCGACGCCGCTGGGTTGCTGACATCCTACCTCCGTCACGGTCAGGAGCTGAGCTGGTCTCACGACACTGCAGCCACTGACACTTCCAGACTTTCCCCGTCGGCAGTCGACGGTCTGGCGTGACTAAAATGTAGCAGAAAGTTAACGAACTACTTAATAAAGTTGAAATAAATAAATCTAAGTTGCGCAGTAGGATTTTAGGTCCATGCTGTAAGTACACAAGCAGGCCATTGGTCCAATTCTGCCATTGTCCAGCTGAGAGTAAATTGAAAGGTTTGTAACCTCTTAGTATTTTGAAAAGATATGAATAAGAATTGCGACACTTAATCATTTTATTCAGTCCATCTTGTATAAAGAAAGAACTTCGCTCTGCACAAGTCATGGTAGGTCTATAGCGTTACTTTCCACCTGCGCAGATTTCATCTCAGCAGCCAGCGCTGGTAACGAGGAGTTTACTAAAACTCAGAGTTAAAGGTCCTCTTAATATTTTTTTACTTTATAATTAGTGAATCTATTCACCATCTCTGATGCAGTACTGGTGGTGGTGTGAAATTAATAGCAGCACGGCCAGACTGATTTTTGTAACCTAATTAGCTGCACTTCAGATCGCTGAACTGCTTTTAGTAAATTCTGATTCTTTCGACACAGATCGGCAAACTGACGGTAATAATTTTGGTCACCAATCTTTCAGTTCACCGAACTGACCAAGCACTGAGCTTATCGTTTTTGTATGGTACATGATTTGCACAGAAAAGTTCTGCAAGTTTAATCTAGCACATGAACTGAAAAGAACTGAAAAGGTTTTAGTGGAAATGAAATGACAGAAACTTAAATGGAAGTACTGTTATGTAAAGCAACAAGTTGAAGTTTGACCATCAGCTGAAGATCTCTTGTTTAGCAGAAAACGTCATTAGGGACAGCTTGAGCTGCATTTTTTGCATACTTATATTCTATGTAAGTTAGGTGTTAAAAATTTTGTGTTAACATTGTGTTTGTGAAGTTGTTTGAATTGTTAAAATATTTGCTTATTTTTAGGAATTAACCGGCATTTTCAGATGATATTCTTGCATGATAAGTTGAACAGTGCACTGGAGAGAAAAATTTCGTCAGAAGAGATCTGGAATCATCTATCGGAGATGTACGACCTGAATTCACTGGTGTGTTATTTAAAATTCATTTTTATTTTGTTGTGGCAGTGATACTTATTGAACATGTGGTAGTGAAGTAATGCACTGATGTAAAATGTTCACCACTCAGGTAGGAACAACAATAGTGACTGTTACTGAAATTCATAGAAGAGCATTACTGTAATGTAAGGCCTAAAATTTCTGTGTATCCTGACTTTTCAATCTAACAAAGTTGACAGATGGGAAGTAATTTAATTTTTTATTATTATCTGATAACATTCCATGTAATAACAGAACAGCTCATAAAAATCGTGACGCATGAAGAGAACTGAAGGAACATACAGCAGCATAACAGAATAGATGCAAGCAGTTCGGTTGCAGTAAAACTTTAAAGCAAACAAAAAAAACTGCGCCGATATTTTAGAGAGTTCCAGCAAAAAATTTCAGTAGCACATGGCAAATCAAATTGCAGGCATTTTTACACCGGAAACAGCTGAGCATTGTTCTGAGTTTGATAGCTTGGATAGATTTGGGTGGAACTTTTGAACTGATGCGATAAAACATGCTTTGCTTGTGCTTGTTTAACAGAATGAATCCGATGGTCTTCCATTCCCAAACACAGAGAGTGAATTCAGCATAACGGACGTGGTCAGCGCTGATCTCATTGATAAGCCGTTTCCACGGAGCTGCTTCACTGAAGACTCAGCATCCAAGTTTGCTCTGGAGTCCGCGAAACGTAAAGAAATGCCAAAAGAACCAGCAGCTGCAGCCGCTGAGAGTTCATCGCACAAAGACTCCACAGAGAGTATGATCTGTTTACACTTGCTACATAGAACAGTTATATCAGCTGTACTTTTCTTTATATTTTGCAATGTTAGTAAAGCAAAAGAAGTGAGAAGCAGAGCTGCGGAAACTAGTGATTAACCCTGTGAAAAATCATTGAAATTTGTAACAATTAATGACATATTGTGTTTAGTTTTTGATAACTCCCGTCACCAAGAATGGAACATTAAAAACAAGATACAATGACAAGCATTTGACAAACAATAACCAGCTTTTCTGGAGAGTGTGATTGGATAAAACAAACACTTGAGCCCTATTTACGATAATATAAACCCACTGTTGGCTCAATGCATTTGTGAGAGCTGTTATCTGAATAACTTGTGAAGTTGATACATGCATGCACTTCAGTTTTCTTGCACAATAACAGATGAGTTTTAGTCAACATTGACGTTAGAGAATTGTGTAATTAATCAATAATTATTGAAAACTTGACTAAATTAACATTAAGTATTTAATCCTGCCAGCTCTGCTGAAAAATCAAAAATAGCACTCTGCTTGTATGGATGAGTGAACCAATTCATTGTTGTTATTGTTACCAGCTACTGCTACGCCATTGCCATCACGAAGTAGTTCCAAGTTGTCATCAACCGAAGCAAGCGAAGTCGGCAAACTGGGCTCAGCTGCCGATTTAAACAAGCAGCCAGATGGCCGCAAGCGCACCAGACAGAGCATACAAAGCCCCGCTGTACCAGACACACCAGCTACCAGTGTCGCTACACCCACCAGCACTCCATCCAGTGGAAAACGATCTCGCAGAATATGACAGCCGGACCATAGCCTAGGGGACAGAGGGTTCAACGCGCTTGATCGAACCTTCTACCTTCCCATAAGCCTGTACTGGGAAATGTTGCATAGAATAGCTAACAACGTGTTTTTACGATTGTTACAATTTTCGAGCTAAAAATGCATTTGCAGCCTGGGCGGGACTTTGCCCTCAGTGGGAGAGCTGACTGCACTTCCCCAGATTCTGTATCGATGCAGGGCCACCTGGGAGGTGGATTTTGAAAAAGTCTGGCTGTGGACCTGTGTTCTTTGGGCTTTGTGGTGTCAAACTGACCTAATGGCATGATTATATGGAGTGACACAGAAACCGGGGTTTTGGCAATTCAGTGAACTGGGTCCCTTAAGATCCTGAGGTTACTGAGCCGAGCAAGAGAAAAAAGGGGCAAATGATACACTTGCACACTGCACAGAATATTGTATTCATTCTTTTTAATGTAGGAAATTACTTATGTCATCTCTTAGACCATAGAGGTTAATCCCAAAATTTGAACTTATGGGCTTTGGTGAAATTGACACCATTGGGTCAAATTTGGTTCGACCAGTCTTTCGACTAAGACTTGTCTTAGACAAAAGTTGTAGCAAAACTTGACCTCTCATTTTGTTCAAGGGTATTATATTTGAGTCGACTGAGCATGTTTGGAGGCAGGGGGGGCTTTTGTCCTGCTCCCTCTGCATCTGACAGTGTTAATATTTTGTGTCAAATATTTTGTGTCACTGTTTAGACAGTAGGCATTCATCCAATTGCTGGCGTGAAATTATTCCATGCCACTGTGCACTGTTTCTCTGTGGGAGTAGGTCTATGACACTTTCTGTTCATATATTACGAATGTTCTTGTATATCGTTTATACAGGGCAGACAAAAAAGTGACACTCCTTTGGTGGTACTGGAGTTCAGACTCACTGAATGCACTGTTTGCGGTTTTTTCACTAATGTATAATCTTCATTAAATGACATTACTCTTCATCTACAGATGTGAAAAGTTCTGCTTTTATGTGAATAAGTGATAATTTCATTCTGATTGTTGGATCAACTAATGCTGAATGCTGTTTGGTTTGCAATCTGTGTGCAGAAACACTGCTGGGCTTTTGTAAGAATCGCAAAAAGTGTTTTTAAATAAATGAGCACATTTAAACTGCGATTAATTAACAGCATATGTTAGGACTGTTCAAACAGTATGCCCCTACAATTATCTTGTGTTTTGCAGTTTATACAGCATTATATTGATGTCACTTTTATGGCTCCGGGTACATGGTTCTGTCATGTTTTCCTTTCAGTCTGTCAGTGAGTTGCAGTTTTGCTTGCGTATGCTAAATGGCAACATGGGGGTAGCATTAATTTATCACATAAAAAGTCAAACAAGTTACTGCTTTATATGTATCAAGCAATCCGACAGTTTGAAAACGATTATCTTCGAATCGATCATAGCACTAAAGGGTGGTCAAGTTGAACACTGGATTCAAATGCTCAAGATGGCCCACAGGCATAGCCACAAACTGAAATTGGGAGGGGCAGATTGAGCCCAAAGGGTATTAAATTGAGGCCGAAGGCCAACAGAGGGGTTCATATTCTTGGCGAAGGGCAGTGAGCCCTTTCCTGACAAGCTAGCGCGTCTGGGGTAGTAGCTGGAAATTCCACCACAAGGGCCTAGATTGCAGCCCCATTTTTGGGCCATGAAAAAGCAATGAACAAGCATAGCAGGTATAAATTTTGCCTTCAACTGCACAAGTGTGCATTTACAACCGAAGTTCTTTTTCCAGTGGTGGCCCCCCACTCCGTCTTTTTTGGCTACACCACTGACATGGCTGTCCTTCACTGCATTGATGGAAGCTAATAATCCTTGTACAAACACGACGACCACAAAACAGGCAGATATGAATATGGCCACAGTGTTTAGATGAAGAGACATACCAATAGCAAAACGGAGTATTTATATCCACAATCTGCCCATTTCGTCAGTCCATCAGCCCAAGACAATGTAGGCTTGGTATGAATTAGCTTTACTGTATTAACACCGTCATAAACGGAGTGGTGTATATACACGGTGTTTCATAAAAAGGGACCCCTTTTTGTTTTTCTCATAATTCACTCAAATGATGATTAATTTACACAAAATTTTAAACAGTAGTAGCTGAAGAAATACTAATTAAAAATATTGCAACAAAATATGGCAGTTGATTAAATATTCTTTGTTAGTCGTGACGTAATGCTGATGTCATAATGTGTCACGGGTACAAGCTTGATAGTCTCAACTGGTGCTGTCTATCGCTACTCTGCTCCGGTAGTGAAAAATTTGGTTCGCTGATGACAAATTTTTGAAGTTTTGCAGTTGCAGCTACAAAAATGTGCAAAGCGATCGCATTTACGTGTCTGCGAGGATAGTTGGAATTTCACATGTTCGAGCAAGACAGTGCATTAGCAGAGCGAGCTTGCAAAATGGTTGTGCTTGATTTCATGTCCACATGTTTCTCAGTGCTGACACGATAAACATTTTTCATTAGTGAACCAGATTAAGTTCACCATCGAAGTTGGGTAGCAACTGACAGCACCAGAGACTATCAAGCTTGTACCCCTGTTATGACGTCAGCATTACGTCACGACTAACAAAGAATATTTAATCAACTGCCATATTTTGTTGCAATATTTTGAATTAGTATTTCTTCAGCTACAACTGGTAAAAATTTTGTGTAAATTGATCATCATTTGAGTGAATTATGAGAAAAACAAAAAGAGTTCCCTTTTTATGAAACACCGTGTATATTACCATTAACCAACGTTCAAGGATGCACATTATACGTCTGTTCTGTGTTTTAAATGTACACGTATTCTAACGTACTCTATTTTAGTGTACACTAAACAACAGAGTATATAAGTCATACAACGTGCCAATTGTATTTTTGGGAAAAAGTGCACAAATTTCAGTGTCGGCGTATCCTCGAGAACTGCTATTAACATAGCAGTGTCAGCTGTTCAGATGTGCATCAAGCTAGCAATTGGTTAAGCTACCAGAATTTGTAACAGCAATGCAGCAGGCGTCTGAAACGACTTGCATCAAATTACTAATACCCCGTTTATGCGATCAAGCAAAAATTAAGCAAATGTATTCAAAATACACATGCACGACGTGTGCTCTAATTGCTCGATGTTTGCTTGACGTTTGCTTCCTGTGGGCTGTGCTTCATGCATGATTGATGTTTGCTCAGTGACTGCTTGATGTTTGCTTGATCGTGTAAACGGGCTATAACAAATAAATGACACGAAATGTAAATCTAATATAAACACATTTAACGATAGGCACATTACTGTACAGTTGAAATACATGGCTAAAGTACAAACAGCAGAAACTCCATACGGAATAAGTCTCCTGCAAACTAAATAGCAAGTCTTCTAAATATGAGAGATACTGGTCAACTATATGGTAGTAAACTAAAGGTAACATTCACACCGCATCGTCTGGTCGACTGAGACAGCAGAAATAGAGAAACACTGATATATTCGTAACACTGCAGCTGTATTGGAGTAATAACTTTGGATTATATAAACATCACTGATATTTCAAAGGCTAAAGTCACATTAACCAGTCTCTGCCGAGCTACGGAGCATCACCTGCCATATGGAATCACTCAGTGTTACCTACCGCTTGACACAGGTAAACCTAGCAGCCAGGCAGACTGGTACTTGAATGATCTACCCCAGTGGGATAGGAGGCCGAGTTGACCTGAGTGGTTGATTATAAACCTGGATGTTTTTTTCTGTCCGAAGACAGTCAGTCACCCATCCAAGTAGTAACCAGGATCCTGTGTGGAAGAATTTTAACAGTCACGACCAATATGTTATTCACTACAGTTCATCAAACTGCCACCTCAAGCAAATCACAGCAGGTCCTGTTGCAATTTGCAGGTTCTGTTGCACACCGTGGGCCATAAAAACGTGGCACTTTACTTTTGACATATCTTTGCTAATTATTGACTATTTTCAAAATTCTTTCACTGGCACACTCTACCGACAATTTGCAATAATATGATTATTATAAATCCCACCACACCATAAATGCGTCTCTACACTACCTTGTGAAATATAAATGTAAGCAAAAACTAACAATAATAACAAAAATTTAGGCAAATGAAAAAAACGCTTCAGACCAACATTGCGATGAATGATTCTTATGACACTAGGCTGAGTTATACCCACACAGTCTAGGGTCATACAGACCATTCAATGCAATGTTGGTCTGAACTGTTTATTTTTCAATTTTACCAAAAAGTTTGTTATTACTGTTATGTATGCATATCTCTTTGATATTTCACAAGGTAATGTAGAGATGCATTTATGGTGTGGTGGGATCTATAATAATCACATTATCAAATTGTCCACAGAGTGCGCCAGTGAAAAATTTTGAAAACTGGTCAATAATTGGCAAAGATATGGTCAAAAGTAAAGTGCCACGTTTTTTATGGACCACCCTCTATTTAAAGCAGCATATAACGGTTAAACAGTTTCTGCTATATAAGTTTAAGAACAGTATATAAGCAAAAATAATGTGAACTGTGAACACTAGCATGTTACACACTTAACAAGAAATGATATCAGTACCATCATCCAGCAGCATTGTGTGTTAAAAGTGTTGGTGGGGCAGGCAGTTGCAATTTTTTGGACAGACAACTGCAAATTTCCAATGGAGGAAATTATGGGTATTAAAAATCTCAATTTCTCCCCTAATCGCCCTCACGCCCCCCTCCCCCTGAAATGGCAGTTCTCACCTCAGAATTTTGCATTTATGGACAATAATTTTCGGAGAAGAAAAAACTTTCTGGCAGTCAAAATTCAGGTGGGGAAGAGACCCCTCCGCAAAGCCGTAACACCAATGCATCCATTGCAACAGCTCATGATTCATGAAAGACCAAACTAGTTCTGTGTAAACAAATGATTTCCGCATAACAGGGTGAAAAAAGCTTTATACACTAAATGAACAGTCGATGATTCGGCATCACGATGCATTAACAATAACAATAACGATCATTAAAAAAAACAAAAAATAGTGCAGCAGTATACTACGCCATAATGCATAACAGGCATAAAACTATATGATACCTTTTGTCAATTTTTCATAATCATACAACAGAAATATCGAATTTTTGTCAGTCCTGATTTGTACTTCACTCAAATCGCAGCATTTCAATTCGAAGAAAATTACCATAAAACATCAGATAGAAAGTTGGGTCTCACATAAGACTTGATACCGGATACAAGCCGAAGGAATCCACGTCTTAGCTTATTGTGGAAACGCACGAAACAGTGCATCCAAAACAACGTGAAATGTCCGTTGTTGGCAATGACACGATAAATGGTTTGTACTAGAAAACTGATAGGTGAGCATTTGCCAGTTTAATCTAGCACATAAACCAAAGTGAACTATTGGCAATATGTTTTGAATGGAAATGAAATTACCAATGCAGTCTATATTACTGTGCTCCAGGTTGTTACAAAAAGATGGACAGAATTGCCATGACAACAGCCGCCATATGCCCAATTTATCTATTATTTACTTAATTTTATACACCATAACTATAATATATAAATAGTAAAAAAATTGATGATATATAAAATAAATATAAAACTTCAATATTAATAATTACAATATATTTATGATTATTATCGATAAAAGGTTTACCTCCTTTAGTAGAATCTATCCCTAAATTAGCAATAAGAAATTTATTAATTAAATATTCTATTCTCTCTCTTATCATATTAGTTGTAAGATCAATATAAATTTATTTTTCATTTAAATATTAGTTTATATGCTCTATCAATAAATCAATTTGGTATTTGAAGCAAAACAAAAGAATTCTCATTTATGAATACTTAATTTTTTACTATTGCACTAACTGCAAAAAACAATGACTTTGACATAATTTGATAAAAGCTGGGTCTCTGGATACAGGTCGTGCGTTATATTGCCGGGAGACCGGGGTTCCATCCGAAGTTTTATGGTACCATTAAACACACGCAGCAGTAGCAGTTTGAAGAAAATGGAATCATGCCCATAACGTTTTGACATAAAGACGGGAACGCTGTGGACGTAGGACTAAGAAAAATTCCGGAAGCTCTCATGAAGATGACAGCGCAATGACCGAATGCGGAAACAGACCCAACGACACGTAATCTGTTACGACCTACAAACAATGCAAAGAACTAGGTCAGGTCACGTTGTCTGACGTCTCTGCCACTCTCTGTAATTAAAACGAGGCAGAATTGATTACTAACAGTATGCAGATATTATGCAGTGGAAATCACAACATTTTTATAAGAGTTGTGTCTAGCGGTGTCACGGGCTAAAAAGTTGCAGGTGGAGACATGCAGTTGCGGTTTTCAAACAGAAAAATGCACATTTCTGACAAATTTCAAAACGAGAATTTTGCCCATGAATCCCCCAAATGGGGAGATGGATCCCCAAATTTTGTATTGCGGTAGAAAATTGTCTGAAATAAAGCAAATTTTCTGACTGGCTAAAACTGGCCAAGCAGCAGAAAAGAACAGTTAAAAGAGACATGAACTGAACTGCCAGTTTGACAAGAGAAGCCCAGCTAACGCAAAGGGGAACGCGCAACAGCGGTGCATGTTTGAAAGCCTGGTAAAACAAAATCTACGGTAAGTTCACACATCCTAGCAATGATGTTTCCTTTTACAGTTGCCAAAGGGCGCCAGACGACCGGCAGCTAATTATTTACAGTGTTTTACTCGTACTCACCAGAAGGCGTGACCTCTCTCGCTCAGCTGTATCGGCTGGAAATCGCAAATTTTCCCTACCTTTCTGTCATTTATTACCCTCGCTCAGGGTGACCCCTTTCAAATTTATGGAAAAGCTTTACTGATCCTGAAACTATAATCTTCTACGCTGCCGACAGTGAAGATTTGGTGATCCTAGCTTGCACCATTTTTGACTGATCCAGCCGCGTGACGGACAGACAGACAGACGGACAGAGAGAATGGCGATGGCTGCTGTTGCGCGTAAAAATGAAAATAAAGACAAAAAGCTATAGTACACAAAATACACTGAGAAAAAACTAATTTAGTTCTAATTAACCTGACGTAGTAAGTCCGTTGTAAGCTGTGGTCGTTCGTATGTGAAGTTTGTTGATTCAATCTTACTGCCATCAATGCACACCGGCTTATTGTCAAGCAACTCCTGGCAGAAACACCAAAGTCTTCACATTTTGCATGCAGATAATATACATAATTGATGAACATTCAAATTATTAAAGATGCTTTAAATCTAAATCAGCTCAAGAAACCATCTGAGCTTAACTGCAAAAGATATATAATAAAATATTATTTACATTGAAAAACTATGTCTCCAGTTTAATCTAGTGCTTAAGTAAATCAACTGGTTCAAATGAAACTAAAATGAAAGTAATAGAACAAGTACTACAACGTAAAAAAACAAAAAAAATCCGAAAACAGAAAGTTATCAAAGAGATAGAATCCTAACGAAAAAAAAACAACGAAAACTGAAACTTGAAAAAATAGAACAAAAAAATCTGCATCTAGATTTTTTTGGCACGTAGAGTGTGAAACGTTGATCATACTTTTTCAATGAACGGTGTGAGTGGAGTGGTGTGTATATTGTCGCGTTCGCACAGTTCACCCCACGGCGCCATATGCTTCTCATTCACCTCTTCCACCACCTCATCTATGCTCAGCTGTTTAACAAAAACAATTGATTTATCAATCAATAAATCAGTAAAAACAACACGGCTTGCCTATCTGACACATTCACAATTTCCGAGTCAGCACCGTAACCATTCCAAACATTATTTCTACAGCTGTTAAAGTGTTAATTTTTGCAACACATTAATGCACTGTGTTAATTTTTTAATGCATTAATTAACGCGTTATTAATGCATGCAGGCCCATCAAAAGGCAGAGTAGGGGCAGGGGGTAAGTTACCCCGGGCCCTGCAATGTTTGGGGGCCCCATTTGTAGAAGATAGAAAGTTAGAAAGCAAATAGAAACACATTTTTCAACAATAACTGACATCACTGCTAGGATACAAATCTATTAGCCTGTCATCTGAATAACATTTATTTACAGTAGTGATGGAATGGCAAATACATTAAGTTACTTGAATTCACTCGATTGTCAAATAAACACAGTTTAATGGAATATTGGAATGTTTGCTGCACAGAATTCAGTAAATTAAATAAATTTACCCATGTGCATTAATTTTTTTTAATGCATGTTAATTTTTTAATGCATGCTTATTTACTAACGCGTTAACTAATGCATTAATTTGACAACTGTAATAATTTCCATAGTTTAATATTTCAGCCCTCAGGAATTGAATACCGGGGGTGCTAAAAATAAATCAACAAATCAATAAACAGATCAAGCTAACACAAAAATTACACAGCGAACCAACCAAGAACAATCACGTTGACTTTCTCTCCCCAATCCTTGTACTATCTACTGACTTGCTATTAAAATGATAAATGAAGTAATGATAAAACATGTAAAAAAGCAATAATGAGGACACAAATAATACAAATATAATTGAAAAGCAAAAAATGTGACCAATCACATCATAAATTATTACAGATCTTTGCAAAATTGAAAGAAAAAAACCAAGATCAGGCAAACAGACCTTTGCCAGGTTGGAAGAAATAAAGCCAAGATATTCACTCCTGATATCAAACAGCTGATCAATTATGTCGCCAACTCGCCCTTGAGCTGCAAACAGTATATTCAATTCAGCCAGTTCTAACAGATGACCAATTATCCCCCAAACACTGCAAGCATGAGAGATACGGAATTCTGACATCAAAAAGCTAATGAGAGACAAAAATAATGAAAACAGAAACATGAAAAAACTGAAGAAAAACTGGAAATCTGGGGCCCAATGTCAGGCCAACTTGCGCCGTAAGTCCAACTGTCTTGGCTGCTGATTCGTCAAGCCATCGATTACAAATATGGTAAAATAGCCCTACCTCCAAAACCCCTCAAGGAATCTCACTGAAATGTGCCCTCAATTATTCCAGGTAAGGTTTATCCTTCCCCCACACTTTTGGTCTTAGTCTGCTGTCTCGTTTTGGAGAAATAGAAAAATAGGGAAAAAGGTATAAAAAGTAGAACAAAACAAAGCAAAAACACAAGACCTCCCGTTACTGCATATGGGCGGCCGAAAAAACTCCAGCAAAGACAACTGCGAGTAGTCCAGATATCCAAGAAAATTACAAACTTGTGTCGCCTTTGTCAGCAACGTTGTAGACGTCAGCGACGTTGCCGTGGTAACACAGATGCCAGATAGCACGAACGACATCGTGGACGTGAACAGTACTGAGCTTATAGTCACGCGTCCACAGCATCTGAAACCAACAGCAACATCTGCATTGTCATCACTATCGAAGTTGCCGCTGCACCGCGTACGGGCTGGTCCACTCCGTTACCCGGTAACTCAACCCCCACCCCCTAAGGCAGCCTGTGGGGGGAGGTAGGGGCAAGGTGGGGGCACGTGCCTAAAACCCAAGGACTCAAATGCCATGGTCAGGATCCGCGACCCCGCTGACCATGCAACACAGAAGGCGCCAGAGAGCTGTGACAGACAGACAAACAAACAGACAGAAATATGCGCATTATAGTAAGATCATCGCCATCAGTTAACATCTTATCATTCATCTTATTTCTCATAATCGTCGCACACATGACATTGTATCTGTCTACTCATGGTGGTGTTTTCCTGACAGACAAAAGCACAAGATCCCAGTGGATGAAGCCATACGGAGCTTGAATGATGCTACACATCATGTCCCAATGTCTAATTACAAAAACAAAGAGCGGCATAATGCACTAGACCAGGCTGGCTTTAAATCAGTTCGGGAGGATACTAATTTCTCCTATGTACTGAGTTCAAATGCTAAGTGCCTAAGCAAAAATAAACAAGTAAAAGATAAATAATGAATATCATTAAACTGAAAAAACTAGACAACTATGCACACACATAAGTAAGTAAGTAAGTACAATTTATATAGTGCCAAAATATCTCACAAGAGAATCAGGGTGCATTAAAGAGAAGCACTTGGGGCAAGTTAAGCAGACTGAAAATAATAAGTTTTAGAATGATGACAAGGAGCATCAAGTAGATGGGTAGAAAATTAGCACGTGAACCTTACGGATTTGCAGTGATGCAGAATATCAGCGAGATAAGGCAGGTTACCAGTATGTAGAGCTTAAAAGAAGCAAGCTTGAACTTGAGTTCAACAGGAAGCCAATGAAGCTGTTCCAGAAGGTCAGTGGATAAAAGAAAACAAAAATGAGTGGACTGCTGTGTCAAATTTAGTCAAAAAGAACTACCCCACGTTTGATGCTACTAATGCTGCAATAAATCTTAATAGTAATAGAAAAGTAAATTACCTGCAGTGGCTCATTCAGGTATTTATAAATAGCACCGAGCACAAGTCGGGGAGCTGCAGCATTCAGACGAACAACAGAATATACATTGCATTACATTGAAATTATAAGTGAAAAATGCACAGCACTTCAGTCACATCACAGTCAGTTATGGGAAACATGAAAAACAAATAAAGAGACAAAAAAACAGATGGGCCTCAAGTTTAGTTTAGTGACTCAACAATTCGAAAAACTATGTATGAAAGGCCCATAGTGAATTATGCTATAACTGCATATTAGTCTTAAAATGTTATCTACTGTTGTTTATTTTCATGAGATAATCTAAGGTTAGGCATAAACATTCAGCACACTCTACTTATATCTGGTCAAGTGTTTCACATTACAAGGTACGAAGCCTCCACTATTTAAACCAGGGGTCTCAAACTCGCCGCATGCGGCCTGCGAAGGCGTTAATTGCGGCCCGCAACATAATATCTGAAATTCTAAAAATTTAGGATAAAAATAAATCGTTTTATTCATTTTACAGCATTTTTTCCAGTAATTCAGTGAAACTACTATTTTTCTCATTTGCGTTCTCTTTAGTGGAGCAGCATGCTAATGCCAGCAGCGACCAAAGCTGGCGCTGGCAACTTGGACCATTTCTCATCTCTTCAGGTGGTAGGCCTAAGTGAAATCAAGCCACGGCGGCTAAAAGATTATACAGATGTCATTTCTGGATTTCTTGCAGAGTTCGACCGATATTTAAAGAGTTCAATAATCTTAAACCACAGTTTGCACTCTTTGGCATTCCGTTTGATGTTGTCGCAGAAAGCGTTTCCGAAGAATTCCAGATGGAGGTATTGGATTTGAAGTGTGACAAGCAGAAGCAGACGTACACGGACGTCTTCCGTCATTTGTATTAATCACTGCATTTGATGCATTTTGTCGTCTCTAAAAACAATACGGCCCCCCGAATGAGTGATATCTTGCAGTGTGGCCCACACCCCAAAATGAGTTTGAGACCCCTGATTTAAACAATGTGCGACAGCGGTGCATGTTTGAAGGCCCACTGCAAACAAAATCTAAGGTCACCGATCCCAGTAGATGACATTCAACATGATGATTATGAAGACTAACATCTATGGCATTTAATTTATATTCACCAGAGCGTGTAATCGATCTCACTCAGCTGATAGCAATAAAATAATTTCTTTAGGAGATACCCATCTTTGCTGCCCTAGTGCGCAGGCCACTTTGAACCTACGGAGACAAGAATTGGACAATTTAAATCTACGTTTAATGTCGAAAATTTCATATGCAGGTTTTGCTGGTCTACCTGCAGTGATTTTGACACGATTTACTCTTGAAATGTGTGTCGCAGTCCCAAATCGCCAAAAAATCCATAAAAACCTCTATTTTGACATTCAAGGTCATTGATTTTGGTGCCAATTAAAAGCAATTTACAACTTCCTATTGGTGATTAATAGTAACCTAGGCCCTATCTCGCACCATTTCTGAGATATGGCGACTTGTTAGCTAAAAATCGCAAATTTTCTCCACCCCATATCATTTAGCACCCCTGTTTTGGATGACCCCTTTCGAATTTATGGAAAAGCTTTATAGATCCTGAAACTAGAATCTTCCAGGCAGCAGGAGGTAAAAATTTGGTGATCCTAGCTTGCCACGTTTTTGACTGATCCACCCGTGTGACAGATGAACGAACGGACAGACAGACAGAATTGCAATGGCTAAGACACGCTACACAGTAGCTGCTGTCACGTGTATAAAGTGATCTAAATCCAGCTGTGAATTAATGCTAAAAAACCATAAGCCAAATAAGAAAACAGTTAAATACACAAAAAAACATAGATGTAAGACATACTAAGGCCGGTTCTGTCGCCAGGACCATAAATGATAGCGGGCCGAACAATGATGTAGTTGAGGTCTGCAATGTTGGATAATTCCTGTTCCACTTTCCACTTGTACTGACCATACGGTGTCCATGGCTCACAGACACAGTCCTCTGAGATGGCTTTCTGTCAAGCACCATTCACACATAATCATCATTATCATCATTTATTGCACGAACGACGTCAGCCACGCAAAAACACGATAGAAACTAGAAGGCGCTCGTAAGAGTGCATATCTCCGCCAAGCAAAATAACGACAGACACACACATGGATGAACAGAACGACCAATCTCTTAATCTCCTCCAATGTTCACTATGTTCGCACTTGGCAGAGATAATAAATGCAGCAGGAATGAGTGTAAAAGTAGCTTTTATGTGGGGACTTGACCCTAAGCCGATATAAGTCTACAAACCTAGTTGGGAATAAACAATAATATGATTATCTAAAGTACTATGCACTGTGCAACTACTGCTATCTATTTTTGTTTAACTTGACAATTTTTCAGAGAACTCCCATGTTAAGCCGAGTCCCGAAATCTTTTGGAAACTGCTAACAGAAAGCAACAACAAAATGCTGCTACAAGACTCAACTATCAATAACAATAAACAAAAAAAACTTTTTACATTTTGGATCGCCTGACTGACTGTAAGCCAATAAACATGAAAGGTCACTGATCATACAAAAACTTTGGTCCTGTTTTCCATGCACATTTGATGGTCGATCAAATTGATCTCTGATCGACTTTGGGACTTGACTAGAGATCATCTGACCGACCATTTTTCCATCGCCAATTAGCGACTAATCGTCCATCAAATCTCCCATCAAGTTGATGGCCGAATATTGGCCGATCAAGTCAGATAATTGACGATTAAACGTGGCGATCTGCAGTTCGTTGCTTATTCGCACCAGAAACATCAATCAAATGCACTAAGCCTAATCTGACATTACATTAAGTGATAACATAATATCAATTCTGGTGTAGTCAGGATCTCTAAATTGTAACTATAAATGTAACATTGCAAGATCTGAAAACCAAAGGTAAATACAGTTTACACAGCATAATGATCGAGAAGTCATAAGAAGGTAAACGCAGAAGTGATGCAATATGATGTCAAACTGCAACCTTGTCGGAAGATTGCATTAAAGCCGTTGACAATTCTATGTATCGTTGAACTCTATGTCGGGCAGCCTCATGCGCACAGTTGCAACTCAGTCTGTGTATGCCATCGTGGTAAACCTACAACAACCGTAGAATAAAAATAGATATTAGCATGTAGATTACTGAGGAAAAAAACATAAATAAGCAATTGAAAACAAAGAGCAGCCAGTCTAAGTTTTTGCACAGCATACATATCATAAAATCCTCCACATGTAAGTAAGATGTTTTGTTGATTAGAGTGTCAAAGACTGTAAGTGATTTTACTTCAGTTTCACATGGCGGCGAAACTAATAAAACATGACAATAATTTCTTCAAAGCTCTGTAAAACAAAGTTATACAAACTCGACATGTCCACTCAATAGAGACAGACTTATTAGCTATGCTGGACAAAATAAAAAAAATGAAATACAAACTCCTATAAAAACCTAATCAACTCGTTCCAATGCCATACACCTGGGGCAGTATGCATAACAACATCATAGATTAGTTTGGACGTAAGATCTATGTCGCGACTAACTACTTCCAAACTAGAAAGTTGCATTCGACGGCATGCAAAACGCTGTTGTAGCGAGTGACTAACTACTACCGACGTAGCTGACGTTGGGTAGTTTGACTCTGGAATTTCCTGGCTAAATGCACTCTGCCTCAACCGGCCTGCAGCTAAAAATAGATATGGTCTGACTTGTCGTCTGCTGCAGTCTCGGGCGTGCTCGAGCCTAGTTACAGCTCCATGGGCTAAGTAAAAATGCGCAATGCAAATAAATACAATTTATCAAACGCCAAAAGTTTTATTCAGCAACTTTTTGATACTGCAATTAGTTTAAATAGTGTAACTGATTTACCAGAAGTCCTTTACGATGCATGACGTGATTGCAGATTCTCCACAGCGACGTTAGTTTACATTGACAATGACGGACTAAATATTTACAACAGGTCGCTGGAGCGACTAGAGTTAGTTCGGACGTAGGCATCTGACTAGTGCCATGTCGTTGTTATGCATACCGACTCAGCACTACGTCCGACGTAATTCGATTTTAGTTTGGAAGTAAAATTACGATTTTGTTACGCATACGGCCCCTGCTCTCCGAAAGAATTATGGCTGTTTTGCCCCTTGCTGTTTCATCCCTTTGCCATGTTGCCTCCTGGCCGTTTTGCCCTTGACTCCTTCACAACGTGAGAGGGCAAACAATCAAAGTATCAAAAAAGCCAGAGGGTAAAAAAACCAAGTTCAATGAATGAATCAGCCAGAAAGCAAACAAGCCAAGGGGAAGGGGGGATCAGCCAGGGTGCGAATCAACCAGGGAGCAAAATGGGAAAGAAGCCACGAAGCCAAATATCCTCCAAAATGTCAAAAAAAATCCATATATTGCCGTCTAAACCTAATCAGTGATTTACAAACTTCACTAATGCTGCAAAAAAAAATAAAACCAAAAATCAGTTAGAGAGAAAAAGCACAACGACAATGATAAGACAGCATGGTATCATCAGCTCAGTTCAACTCACCGCATCACTCTGGCCAAGCTTTGTCTCCGCAGCACAGTTGATGACAAAGTCAAACTGTACGTCCGTCTCGAACAATGTCGACACCGACTCTGTACCATCAAACCCAACGACAAACGTCTACTTCGCAGTTAAGACAATTAGTCAGATAATTAACACAGAACCAGTGCCCATATGATCATGATGACTTAGTCTTTGTCTTAAAAATTAAAAAATATTTCTTTAAAATAAGTCTTGATCTTGGTCTTAGAGAAAGAAATTGGGTCTTGTCTTGAAAAGTTTCATTAACATTAGCACTGTCATATAAATACATCAAGTTAAAGAAATAATGCATTAAACAAATTAATGCTGCGACAACTCTAATTAGTTAGTATACAGTACATTATAACAGCTACAAAACTTACAAAGAAATGATTTTTAGTCGATCACAAAATGTGCTAAGTTAATTGATTGATTTCAATATCCATCTGCTCATCTATGTGTATATCTCTCTACCTATCTGATAGTTAGTGTGGTACATGCTTTATGCTATGCAGCAATGAATAAAGTATTTAAGAAAAAAAATAAAAACATACATTTTATGACTGGTGATAATTAATACATGCATATAATTAACAGCAATTTAATGACACAAGCAGAAGTGAAGCCATACTTGAACTGATGAGATTCATATGCCTGAATTCCACTTTTGAAAATGATTCCTGCAGGAAAACACAAACTCCATAGAAAGAAACAAAATTATAGAAATTTAATGAAAAATTCATACATTAAAACCAAAACATGATAAATATGCTGCATGTAAACATCAATATGTCCAATATGACCGACAGTAGTATTTACATTTAACAATTTAACAATAATTTAACTTAATTTTAATTTAATTTTGATTTAATTTAAATTTCACAATAATTAAAGCTGTGCAAAACTATACACATCACTAATATGCAAACAAAACAACATTTCTACCTGATTGTAAAGATGACCTTCACAAACTGTAAACCATCTATCGTGCCATGGATACAGCTATAATGATGGTAGATGAATGTATTTTTGAACACAACACTATCGAATGCCTACCAATGTCAACAAGAAACTTGAGCTAAGGCTCACGAGATGCACGAAAGCCTACAGCAGTTTGGGTTCAGTAGTTTAGCTGAAAATTGGGGTGTTCACGCTAAGTTAATATACAAATACCAAATTCTCTATCGGGATCGCATAACAATAGTTCCGTGGTGCCACCTTGTGAATGATATAGACTTGTGTCGCAGCCCGAAATCACAAAAGAATCCATAAAACCCCCTATTTTGGTGTTCAAGGTCATTCAAGGTCATTAAATTAAACGCCAATCGAGAGCCAGTGCACAACTTCCTACTAGTGATTAATAGTAACCTAGGCCCTATCTTGCACTGTTACTGAGATACAGTGACTTATTCGCCAAAAGTCGCAAATTTTGCCCACCCCCTCTCATTCAGCACCCTCGTTTGGGGTGACCCCCTTCGAATTTATGGAAAAGCTTTACGGTTCCGGAAACTAGAGTCTTCCAGGCACCCGAAGGTGAAGATTTGGTGAGACTATCTTGCACCGTTTTTGACTGATCCACCTGTGCGACGGACAGATGGACAGATAGAATTGCGACGGCTAAGATGCACTGAAAGCAGTTGCTGCTTTCGCGCGTAAAAATGAGAACACATTCACAAAGCGAAACAGACAGTATTGACTACTTACTGATCATTTATACTGACTCAGAATATAATGAATGAAAGAGATGAATGGAAAGCAGACCTTGTGATCAGCACTGAGCCAAGCCATTGCCGGCATCACTTTATCAACCACAACAATCTGTAACAAACACCAGTCACCAAAGAGCAGAGCATCACCAGCCATATGGGATCACAAGGTCTGCATGCCACCCACAGGGTGGCCACAGTTTGGGAAGAAAAAAATTCAAGGACTATTCAAGGACCTTAAACTCACTTTTCCAGACCTATTCCACTGACGTTTCTGCCAAGTTACAGAGGTTTTAGTTATGACAATTTTAGAGAGTATGCAATGTTTTGGCATCAAAAGAAAACCATTAAGCAGCACAAAAAAAAAAAATAAATTTTCTAACCTTACACAGCAGGTGATGCTTGCAAATCCACTTTAGTTCATTGTCCAGTTTGCAACATTCACAGGTATTTACACAAATATTTACAGTTATTTACAGAAACTTTTTGATGTACGAATTAAGTGCAAAATTTTAATGCTAGGTATCAATGATTACTGTACTTAGATTCAAGGACTTTCAAGGACCTTTTACATCAAATTCCAAAACTTTCAAGAACCTATTCCATTTTCAAGGACTTTCAAGGCCCTGTGGCCACCCTGCACTCAACACAGGTGAACACGCCCTGCCTTGACCCCAGCACAAACGCCAGTACTTGACTTACCCACCCCAGAAAAATGAGTTTGACCTTGATGTTGATCATACACCAAGATGGTTTAAATGTCAACAGACAGTCACCCATCCAAGTACTAACCACTTGATAGCAACCAGATCAGGAGTCAAACCTGTAACCTCTTAACTGTAAGTCCAACATTTTATGTCAGCAAGCCACCTAACAGCAAGACAGCATATAAGTTGCAAATTATTACCAGTAACGCCAGATATGAATTGCAGTAACACAGCAAGACACAGTATTCGTTAACATATGCAACAAATGTGCACAAGGCATGTTGCTTTCATAGCATGTAAAGCGATACAAAATCAAGCAAAAATCTAACCATGAATGATTGTTTAATTATATGAACTACTAAAGAAAACATTAAAAAACAAAAATGATAAAAGCAGCACATGTTGCAGTGCAGAATCAACTGAAGCAGACAAGCTGAATTACCTTGTTACAGAGACTGTTGCTAACCAGAAAGTGAACCAGGTTACGCCCCACAAATCCCACACCTGTCACAGGCAACAAATACATAATTAGATTGCACGACGCAACAACGGTGGAAATTCCACCGCGATAAGTGCATTTGCTGGAGCGGCAGAATGGTACTTTTCCGTTAATTCACCCGCACTCAAATTATTATTGTTAACGCTAACCCTAACCTTAACCCTGACCCTAAACCTAACCCTACCCCTAACGATGATCCTAACCCTAACCCTATCCCTAACATTAGCACTAATTTTCGCCACTCCAGCAAACGGATGGCAGGTAGCGCGGCGGAATTTCCGCCGCTCGAGATTTCTTCAATTAGATTACACAGATGCAAGAAATACTTTGTAGAAATTTACAGAACCCCTCCCCCCTTCATTGTTTTTCGATGCAACATTCATCATCATCATCAATGAATAGCTGGAACCAGGCCAAAGGCTTCTATTTCTGTCCGAAGTAGATACTTTAACACAAATATGAACAAAAAACTAAACTAATACTGTTTTTACACTGACTTTCGTTACTAGATGTTACAACATTGTTATGACCTTCAACTTTCACAATTTTGTGTCTAATTATTTTCTTGCTAATTTCTCCACCAGTAAAGACATTTTAAACTATGCTAATCAATAACTTTAACTCTGTAGTTATCACAATAAACACTAATGACTAAAATTTCAATTATGTCCAGGCTCAAACAAACCATAACTTTTCACTGACAAGTAGGGTTGTTAAACGAAGTTCGGATTGGCGAACTTCCAATTTCAAGTTTAAATTCATATTCGTTTTTCAGCCTTTCGATATTCGAATCCGAGCATCACTAATTAGACACAGACGGTTTTGCCTTGAAAGTGGAGCTGTGTGATAATTTCTTTGTTCTCTGCCGGCCGTCAATTCAAGCAACGCCAGCCATGTGTTTGCTTATCCTTCCCTCCCTGCATACCGCCGCAGCGTTCAATTACTCTCCGACTTGTACTGTGCCCCTGGCGCGTGTTGTATACTGATGCAAGCTCTCAAAGTGACAAATCTTGGTGGCCCAGACACAGAGCAGACATCAATCGACCGCAATAGAGCACGACATGGCTTGACGTTTTGGCTGATTGCACTGTTGATAGACTGCTTCCTGGCCTGTGGCGTGCGTGCTGTGACCTTCATCTTGCCCCACAGTGCAGACATCAAATGCAAATTGCTTAAGCTTCTCCACAAATATATTCGAATTTAATCCAAATTTTGGCGGTCAAAATTCGAATTTGGAATGAAAACAAATTTAACATCCCTACTGACAAACATTTTGCAACAGAGAATGTCAAACAGCAGCAGATTGCTAGTTCAGTAGCAAATAAAAAGAAAAACAACTTGTTTACCTCCAAGCACCAATACATTTGGCTTATCCATGAAGCTGCCATTCTCTGCCATTGTGAACAGTGTGCCTAAAAATATGACATTACAGAGAAAAATAAGCAAAGTTCAGTAAGTAAATAACAGATCAAACACTGAATTTATACAATGATTATATTTACCATATGCACGCATGGTCCATATGTGGTCACAAAGTGTTATTTACCGTGCGCCGATGGCACATGCATACGGACAGCATATAAGTGAAGAGTTGTGTGGCCGCTTTTTTGTTTATGTTGCTGCTATTACTTAGTTATGAGCAAAATCTAACTTTAGAAATATTTGAGGCTGTTTTGGCTACAGCAGTGTCAACAACTGAAGATTCTGCTCAGCTAATATTTCAGCTTTGAATCATGTCGATTTTCAGGCCTTTACTACCATCCAGAATGCTCTTAGATGACGTAATACTACCCAAGATGTCTTACAATCCACTTCATAAGTTCAGACCGTAAACAGGCACGGAAATTAGACTTAATCGCGACTTCAATAGATATGCCGTGCGAGCGCGCACTGTCCATATCATTTTCTGGGCCACACTGGACCGTGCGAGCACACGTTCAATAACACCATGCGCATTTATATGCACGTCAACTGCAGCTATTGCTAGTACTTTAGGATTATGTCTATTATTAAAACTACAACTTATAAACTTATAATATAACATATTTTAACAACGTGAGCGAAGCACTGGCTTTACTCACATTACACTTGGCAAACCAGGTAAGTGGCCTGTTTGACATTCAGCGAATTATGGACAGTTTTTTGAACAAAAATATGATAAATAAAAAACCAAAAAAATACTTACATGCGACAACCTATTTTCTGCTTATGGACGACTTCCAATTCACTGCATTAGTTTATTTAAAGTACAAATACATCAAACACAAAAGTAAAAAGTGGGTGTGGCACTTTTTATTTACATCCACTGCGCATGAGTGCACGGAAGTAGCACAAATTAGTGAGGAGTCAATACCTGAAGCGCAAGTTCAAGTCGATACAACAGTAAAGCTATGATATCGATACCATACTCAATAACAAATCTAGACAAAAGCAAGTGATCATAAATGCCATAAAATATGCGATTACAACGAAAAAATCAAGACGATAATTAAGACCAAAACCGCTATTATAATTATATAAATGCAACAGAAAAATTTTATAGCATATTATCAGTTAGAGAAGATTCATTTTTTTACCAAGCCTGTTATTTCAAGTGCAATATAAAACAAACGTGCATATTGAAACAACGCTGTAAGTTTGTGACACGATTTATGTGTTTAAAAAGTTGACAAATATCAAAATTTAAAGTTAGTAGTGCGAATTGCGAACAAGCTACAAAGCCTACAATTACTACTTTACTGTAAAATTTAAAGACTTACTTTTCAAAAACGTTACAATAAAAAGTAGTATTTAACAATTAATAACCAAATGCAGAAATACAGATGACAAACCCAAAAATTTGCTTACTTGTTTGATACACGAGTACTCGTTAAACAGTTGGCCGATTAACCGAGTTATAAATTACTCGGATAGCAAAGCCCTAACGTTATTTACGTCAGATATGATCCAGTGAGTTGTGTGAGTTTCAGAGCGAAGTTCAAGCAGTAAAATTTCTATATTTTCGTGGGGTTATTGAAATTAGGTGGCATCATGTCCGGAGAACCATTGCCAAGTGTTATGAAAGCCGTGAGAGTGCATAAATTTGGTGGACCAGAAGTGTTACAGCTTGACACCAATGTCCCACTACCCACATGCGGACCAAAACAGGTTGACCATTTAATTCTTGGTGGTTTTCGATATGGTCAGTGCTAGGGGTAGATCGGCGATCTCGCACTAGTGAGCAGAAAATTACTAGTGGTAGATCGCCACTTTATTTAATTACATTTATCACATTATTATGTAAGAATGCAGCCATATTTCTTCACTGCATTACCAGGACTGTGGTTGGGACTGAAATATCAGTCACTTTGTTATCAATTACCAAATTTATTCAAAAACAATATATTTT
>Ga0209367_1002267_pt1 | contig 25216 bp, 25 predicted proteins | sample WorMetLIZISLAND2_FD_187412 | JGI IMG/M metagenome (GOLD analysis project Ga0209367, IMG submission 187412) | Marine gutless worms symbiont microbial communities from Max Planck institute for Marine Microbiology, Germany - Olavius geniculatus... ... | reverse complement strand
GCAGCTTAGAGTCCTATTGGAAGTCGTTCTGCCACTGCGACGCTATGATATCAATTCTGCCATCGAACTGGTTTTATGGATCCAAAAAAAGAATCATGCGGCATATCTATCGCATCGCAGAAAAAAAATTAATAAATCTGCTAATCCACCCTAAGTAACGTTGTAGGGCTAATGAATAATGACAAATGATGGAATTGCTTCGCTCTGTCTTTTAAAAATAGACAGAATACATTATTCGATGTTCGATGTTGGACTTTCGATGTTCGATGTTCAATAGTTTTTTTTCTTTGATCAGACCGGCTGTCCTTTGGCCGGCCTGCGACGAGCTCAGCCGCATCGTGGCCGTCGCTCGTGTCATCCTGATTTTTCTTTCATCAGCTTCTGCTTTCTTTCTATTTTTTCCGTGACCATCCGGTAGGCGATGTAGTACTTATATATATTGCTCACGTATTGAACGGTTTCCCGGCCGATTACCTTGGCCGCGGCCACCTCCACATTGTGAAACCAGACGTTGGGATCCAACCCCATTTCGGCGGTTTGTTTGCGCAACCGTCTCACCTTTGCCGGCCCGGCGTTATAAGATGCAAAGGCAAAGAGCATCTTGTTGAGGTCGTCCATAGGTTCATCTTTGTAATAACGATTGACGATAAACCGCATGTACTTTGTACCGGCGTGGATGTTGTTTTCCAGCTTTTCAATCTCGCTTATGTTGACATTGCGATCCGAGGCCGTCGTCGGCAGCACCTGCATGACGCCGATCGCACCGACATGGCTCTTTCTGCTTTGATCCAGGCCGGACTCCTGGTAAGCCTGGGCCGCCATCATCAAATAGTCGAAGTCATATTGTCCGGCGTAGTGTTTGAAAAACTCGGCCATTTTTTGAAATTTCTGCATCTCGGCTGCGGACAGGGAATTTTTTACGTACTTGGTGCTTTTCAGATAGCGCTTGAACAAGATATTGCCTAGCAGACTGCCCTTTTTATGGCCTTTGACGAATTCATTGACGATCGCCTTGAGCTGCGGACTTTTCTTGCGAAAGGCCCAGGCGATCTCACCGCCGGTTCTCACGGCAATGTCGGGGTGTAGCGAGATTTTGTCGAAAATCTGGGTCCAGAATTGGGCTTTGTGGTTGTCCATGACGATCATCGGAATGAGGCCGGCATTGACCATCTCCAACAAATCCTCATCCTCGAAGGTCTCGTCCGCAGGTACCAGCTGCATCGGTTGTTTACCGGCCGCTTCGAAAGTCGCATTCAGCTGAAGCAGACTTTCATAATAACTGCTTGACTTGCGCACGTGAACTTCTTGCCCCGCCAGATCATCAAGGCTGGTCACGGGCGGTGCCGCAGGTCCGGTGACGAGCAGTTCCTTGACCCCGGTCAGCAGGGGATTTGAGAAATCGACCTGCTTGAGGCGCTCCTGTGAAATCGTCAGGTTGGCAACGGCAATGTCCCCCAAACCCTTTACAAGGCCGGGGATCAGTTCGTCACGCGGAACGGGAATAAAGACCACATGCACTTTCAAGTGTTTGGTCTTGAGTTTCTTGTTGACAAATTTCTCAAACTCTTTGAGTAGATCATGGGAGATGCCGCGCTGACGGCCATGATCCAAAAAATAAAATGTTTTGCTGTAGGACACCAGCGCCCGGATGGCCCGCTCTTTGGCCATCGCATTGAAGTCGCCGGTCCAGGGCTTATTTTCCATCATTGCCGCCGCTGGAGTTGATGCGGTTTTGGTGTCCTGGGCAGCCAGTTTTGGCGGATTTGCCAGAGCAGCCAACACGGTAAGCATCGCAGCCCAAACCCCCAGCTGCCGTACCAGTCGCGACCCGGTGAGAACTGATTTTTTCATAACTTTTACCTCCGATTATTGCTTGCCTCACGGTTTTCAAAAGCCTTCGTCGGCGGCCTCACACCACCGCCAACGCGGCGTGCATTCCGGTCATCACTCTATCAATTTAAATCCAAAACCCAGCTTACAAGGCGCCGCCCGCGCATAACTCCAGGAAAAAGAAAGACAGAATTTTTCTTTACCACCATTCCGAACGGCCTTGAACATGGTTTCGGCCACAAACTCTCTAGCGCCGGCGTTTAGCAGCTCAAGTTGGAATCGTCGATCAACCGCTAGCCGCTCTTCTTCATTGCCCGGATCGCCATAAGCGTATCCAAGATCATGCCTGAGACAGATTTCTGTTAAAGATGGAACCTTGATGATTTCGCTTAAAACTTCGGTAGGGGTCATCGAACATCCATCAAATTTCCATTCTTTATAATGGTCAGGATGATCTTTAATGCGTTGTGCAAGGTAATCGAGATCATATAGCATGCAAAGCCGTAATGCTCTCTCAGTTGGTATCATCTCACCGATTTCCGGCGGCTTGACTATATTGTTGCTCTCAATCCCGCTTTCATAGGAAGCCTTTTCCCGATTCGAGCTCGCCGAGCACCCAAAAAGAATCCCATATGCTATCCCGAAAAGAAGTAATAAACAAATAATTAAAAATTCAGGTTGTAAACCGGATCTATGTTCTTGCATAAGTCTTGGCCTTTACAGGATCAAATCACGGATTCGGAATGATCGTCGCTTTGGCATTATGAATGAAAAGTGCTCGGATCTTGTCCCAGAAATCGCCGCCCAGTACGAAAAAACTGGCAATAAAAATCGCATCGGCGGTCGCGCTCACGACAAATCGATACGCCCCATAACCCGGAATATGATGCGCGCCATAAGGCCCCAGCCAGCCAAACAGAACGGGAAAAACAAACATAGCCAGCCCGATGCGGTATCTGGCCGGGCTGACCCGGTCCGCTGGGCCGTGCTTTTTCAAAAAGGCGAAAATACGATTTTTAATCAGTTTATAGCCGGATGTGCCCATAATGGCAATCGCCCCAAGCGTGAACACCTCAGGGATGCCGACGGCCAGCAATCCCGCGACGATCGTCTTCCATTCTGTTGCCAGCGAAGTCCTGGAAACCAAAGGAATGAGCAGCGGGCTCAGCCACCCGGCAATCAATACGGTCAGCCCCAGACGAAAGCGCCAGTCGGTCCGGGGGAGTTCAGTCTCCTTTAATGTGGTGTTTGCCATAGTTGGTGTTTTTTTCGATGAATTTATTGGCAAAAATGATGATGTCCGAAATCAGATACCAGCCATAGGCCAGATAGTAGTTTACAAACGGTTCATGTTAATAAAGAGTTAATACGCATATATTCCCCGCCGATTAAAGTCTGAAACTAGGTTGAGGTTTCCCGAGGCGCTCATTCAACATTTTTATCCGATGCCAATTCCGATCCACAGGTCTTCCGTATGCCCCGGCTATGTCCTCATGTCGGCCGGTTTGATATCAGGCGCTCCAGGAATTGATTGATCTCATCTTGAAGTTCTCGGACAAGGGTACGGTATTCGCGGCGCCGGGTTTCGGCTTCCGGCTCTTGGGAGCCGGCCCAGTGTCGCAACGCAAAGACGCAGGCATCGTAGTCTTCGCATAGAGCGAGAAAAATCGGATCTGTCTTCAGGAGAAGATCAATAATCTGTTTTTGGTCAGGAAATCTCTCTTTTATTTGGTGTGCTAAATCATTCACTGTCCATCTTTCATTCGGACCTCTGGTACTTATATATATACAGTTGATTGTAGGGCAGGTTTTTGTTAGTTTTACTCCGTACATGATAATCGGGAAACTGAATAGGTACGTTACGGTTACGTACATGTGTCAATAAAGAGCATTGCGTTAAAACTGATAAAGTCGATAGCATATGGAACCTGAGAATAAACCTACGCCCGCAGCCGTCAGAGGCGAGTTGGATCGGATCCTCCGCAGCAGTGAATTCAGGGCATCAGACAAACAGAGAAAATTCCTGACCTTCGTTGTTGAAGAGACCGTGGCAGACCGATCTGCGCAACTCAAGGGATATACAATCGCCGTGGTTGTGTACGGACGAACGGAAAAGTTCGATCCACAGGTGGATCCCATCGTTCGCGTGGAGGCAGGCAGACTGCGCCGGGCATTGGAGCATTATTACCTGACCGCGGGGAAAAACGACCCGGTTCGCATCAAAATTCCTAAAGGCAGTTACGTACCGACTTTCCAAGCTGCCCGGATATCATCGTCTGGAGATAACGCGCCGACCTCAAAACAGGCAGACGATGCGTCATCAAACGTACCATCAATTGCCGTTTTGCCACTGATAAACATGACTGGCGGTAGGGAGCAGGAATACTTCACTGACGGTTTGACTGAAGAATTGACGTCTGAGCTAGCCCGCTACCAGGAGTTTCAAGTCATCGCAACTCAGTCAACCATGCGATTTAAGAACCAGACGATTGATCCCAAGCAAGTTGGTACGAATCTCAATGTGCGATTTCTATTGACGGGAAGCGTTCGCCAGGATTCAAAAACTGTCAAGGTAGCTATCAGGCTGCTCGATACGTCTACGGCTGCGCAAGTCTGGGGACAGAGCTATAAACGTGATCAGACGGCCGCCGACCTGATTGCCGTACAGGAGGATATTGCCAACAGCGTCATTGGAGCGATTGCCGATCAATATGGGCTAATACAACGGAAATTGTCACGGGAATCCCGCAAAAAGGCGCCTGCAGATTTGAAGTCCTATGATGCCATCCTGCGCTTTTACCACTACGAAACTGAATTGACCCCTCAGGCGTTCGAAAAAGCCCTGACAGCCCTTGAACAGGCGGTTGAGCTAGACCCGGAATACGGACTGGCCTGGGCCATGCTCGGTCATTTGCATGCCGATAACTACGCCTTGGGCTTTTGTAAAATCGAAGCGCCGCTGGAAAATGCGCTGACTTTTGCCCGGAAGGGAGTAGCCCTGGCACCGGAAAATCAGTTCGCCAGGGATGCCCTCACCCTGGTATATTTCCACCAGGGCAACAAGGATTTGTTCCTGCAACAGGTCGCAGAAACCCTCACCCTCAACCCCAACTCCCCTTACGTCGTCGGTGTAGCCGGCTGGCATATGATGCTCTACGGCGAATGGGACCACGGACTTACGCTTTTGAAAAAAGGAATGCGGCTCAACCCCTATCATCCGACCTGGTTCCACCTTGCGCCCTACATGGACTGCTATCGCCGGGGCGAGTATGAAAATGCATATGCCCAGGCACTGAAATTCAACTACCCGGAATTGTATCTGGATCCGATGATGCGTGCCGCCGCTCTCGGCCAGCTTGGCAGACAGAGCGAAGCCGAAAAGGCTGTCGATCAATTGCTCGAACTGGAGCCGGATTTCGGGAACCGCGGACGATGGTTGATCGGCCGCTATCTGAAAGTTGATGAACTTATCGAGGCAATTATCGAAGGGTTGCTAAAAGCGGGTCTGCCTAGTCCCGGGTAGGATGATGAGTATATGCAAAATCTGCATTTACAACCGAGGTGCTAAATCCTGACAGCTGAACACTTATATGAAACTTCATAAAATTCAAGATCATTTAGGTAGATGTTAATGGTTGGTGGGAGTGGCCTCGATTCGACTGAGCTCGTCGCAGGCCGGCAGATCTATTTTAATCTGCCACCACCGTCAAAATTCTTGCTTGGTGGTACTTTACAAAGATGCCAACAAATTTTTCGCTCAATTTGCGCAAAACTGATTTGGTAACTGTCTAACGAACTGGAAACGAGATGAAGCAAAAAAATGAATTGGTTATCAGACGTCCCGACGACTGGCATCTTCATTTGCGGGATGGGGAGATGCTGCAGGCCGTGCTGCCGTTTTCGGCCGAATTATACGGCCGCGCGATCATTATGCCCAATCTCAGACCGCCGGTCAGAACCACCGCAGATGCCGAGAATTACAGACAAAGAATACTGAACTGCCTGCCGCCCGGCCACGCATTTCAGCCGCTGATGACCCTGTATCTAACCGATGAAACCCCGCCGGAGGAGATTCGCCGGGCGCACAGGGCAGGCATTCTATCCGGCGTGAAATTGTACCCGGTCGGGGCCACCACCAACTCGGAGCAGGGTGTTACCGACATCAAAAAGACCTATGGGGTGCTGGAGGTCATGCAAAAGCTCGAAGTACCGCTGTTGATCCACGGCGAAACCAGTGACCCCACGGTGGATATCTTCGACCGGGAGGCCGTGTTCATCGACCGCGAACTGGAGCCGATGCGCCGGGACCTGCCGGGATTAAAAATGATTCTGGAGCATGTCTCCAGCAAAATAGGTGTCGACTATGTCCTGGCGGCGAAGAAGAATTTGGCGACCACGGTCACACCGCATCATTTGCTCATCAACCGCAACAGCATATTTACCGGCGGACTCAACCCGCACATGTACTGTCTGCCCGTGGTCAAGCAGGAAGCGGACCGGCGGGCCATCCGCCGGGCGGCGGTCTCGGGTGATCCGCGTTTCTTTTTCGGCTCCGACTCCGCCCCTCACCCGCTAGTTGATAAAGAGAAAGCCGGCGGTGCCGCCGGTGTGTTCAACATGGCAACCGCCCTGCTCGCGATTGTCCAGGTGTTCGAAGCCGAGCAGGCCCTGGAAAACCTGGAAGTCTTCATGGCTTTGAATGGCGCCCGGTTCTATGGAAGGCCGCCGAATCCCGATACCATCACGCTGGCCAGGAAGGATTCTCCCATTGCGTCAGCGGAATATATTGCAGTCGGCGAGGATAAGGTGAAAGTGTTTCAGGCGGATGAGCATCTGTATTGGCAGGTTGTCGAGGGATTGCGGCCAACAGATTGATATTGGACGCAGATTTTCACAGATAAATATGGGTTCAATTTAGGGATTCAGGGATTTGAGGATTGAGGAATTTGGGGATTGAGAAATTTGGGGATTGAGGAATTTAGGTATTGAAGGTAATCGGTCTATATAATCCCTCAATCCCTCAATCCCTCAATTCCTTAATTTGGAACAATCTGCGTGCATCTGCGAATATCTGCGTCCTAAATTACGTATTTTGAATTTGCTAACCGAGCGCGGGTTCCTGCTGCAGTTGTGCAATTTCTTCAAAATTGCCGCTGACGGCCCGGTATAAGCTTTGATAGAGCGGATAGATCCGCTGGTAAAGGGCGGCCCTCTCCTCGTCCGGCGAACAGGCGCTCCCCGGCGCAACCAAGCCTCCCAAGCTATCCAGGTCGGCGGCATGGCCGGTGCCGAGCATGGCCCAAAAAGCCGCCCCCAGGCAGGATGTCTCGCCCCAGGGCGGAACATGCATCTCCCGGTTGAGGACATCGGTGACAACCTGCAGCCAGAAGTCCGATTGAGTGAATCCACCGGAAGCGACGACCTGCTGCACCTCAACCCCGATTTCAGCCAGAACATCGCTCAGACTCCTGAAGCGAAAAGCAATGCCCTCCACCAGGGAGCGGCTGAGATGGGCGGCACCATGACTGAGGTTCATACCGAAAAAGGCCGCCCGGGCATTCAGATTCCAATGGGGGCTGCGCTCGCCGGCAAATAACGGCAGGCAGATAAGCCCGCCGGCCCCGGGCGGCGACTGTTCTGCCAGGGCCAGGACGTCCTCAAAAGACAAGGCATCGGCCGCTGCATCAGGAAGGGCCTGGTTCAGGCAGTCTCTGAGCCAGGACAGGGCCACACCGCCGTTGTTGATGGCTCCGCCCACGAGCCAGTACGCCTCATCGACAACGTAGCACCAGCTGCGGGCCCGGGCGTCGAGGATCGGCTCGGGGCACAAAACCCGGTAAGCGCCGCTGGTGCCGATCATGCAGGTCGCCAGTGTGGGCAGCACGGCGCCGGCGCCCAGGTTAGAATTGGCGGCGTCCGAGGAGCCGAGCACCACCGGCACATCCTGACGAATACCCATTTGGCGGGCCATTTCCGGCTTCAGACCACTATGTACTGATTGCGGTGAAGCGGGTGTTGCCAGCTGGTCCTTATGGATCCCCGCCGCATCGAGGCCCAGGGGCTCCCAGGTTAGCGAGTGCGTGTTCAGCAGGCCGGAGCCGGCCGCCAGGCAATAGTCAACCATATATTCCCCGGTCAGATAGGCAAATAGATATTCTTTGGCGGTCACGTAGCGCCAGGCCTTGTGAAATACTTCCGGCTTGTTTTCACGCAGCCAGATAATTTTGTAAAGGGGGTACATACCGTGAACGGGGCAGCCGGTTTGCCCGTAGAGCTTCGTGGCCAGGGGCTGTTTCCGCACCGCTTCGGCCTGGTCGACCGCCCGTCCATCAGCCCAGGTGATGACACCGGTTAAGGGCTCGCCGCTGCTGTCGAGCGCCAGCAGGCTGTGCAGCGCCCCCCCCGATGCTTATACCGGCACATTGAATAGGGTCGACGTCCGCCCCAGCCAAAGCATTTCTAACCGAATTTATTGCTGCCTGTACAAGCTCCCCTGGGTCTTGCTCCTGCCAGCGGTCATGGGCGTCGCTGCCGCTGTAGTCACCGACGCCGAAGCCGAGAATACTAGCCTTTTCATCGATGACAACGCTTTTGCAGCTGCCCGTACCCAGGTCGATTCCCAGAAACCAGGATGATCGTGTCATTTTAAACCAGTCTCGACTCTTCATTAAGTTATCGATTGCTTCAGACTGTGCGACTCGCTATGAATTGAGCTATATACCATCTGCCGATGGAAAAGACAATTGTTCACCAGTACAGTGTCGAACCTGTTTGCTGGAATGGCAATAATTATCGCCCTAAAATTTTGGTTTATACGATTTTATGCCTGTTCAAAATATGATTGTTTCTCCAATGCATTCAGATTTTTTTTCGTTTTAAACTGCGAAACAATTTATTGTGAACAATTTATCGTGACAGTTAATATGTCATAAAAGCTTGACTTACGACAAATAAAAAGCTAATTTGTCGCAAAAAACTTATTTCGCGACAAAAAAATGCCAAAATTAATCTCGGATGATGATCTTGACCCCATTGAAACCCTGCTTGCCGACCGAGATGTTGGATGGCGGATTGGGGAAATAGAGAAGGCCCTTGAGGAACAAGGCCTATCCCTAAATCGCCGCACTTTGCAGCGACGGTTGGCCCGACTTGAAAAAACAGGCCGGATCCTAATTGCCGGTGTGGGACGGGCCACCCGTTATCTACCCGTTGTCACGGCCAAAAAAACGACTGAAGACGATGGTGGTATCTTCCTTTTCACTGATTCACAGGAGATACAAAACCGGATTAGCAGGCCTTTATCTGCCCGCCAGCCAGTTGGTTATCAAAGAGAATTCATCGATAGCTATCAGCCGAATGCAACCTGGTACCTGCCAGCGGAAATACGTAGTCACTTGATGGGTATCGGCCGGCGTATCGGCATCGAATATGCCGCAGGAACTTACATTCGGCAAATTCTTGGGAGGCTTTTAATCGATCTTTCCTGGGCATCAAGTCGGCTGGAAGGAAATACCTACTCGCTACTTGAAACCGAAAGGCTCATCGCGTTCGGGGAAGCTGCGGCCGGAAAAACGCCTTTTGAGACCCAAATGGTGCTCAATCACAAAGCCGCTATCGAGTTTCTCGTGGATGCAGTAGATGAAATCGGGCTAGAGCGAAGAACCGTTCTTAATCTTCATGCCCTCCTCTCGGATAATTTGCTGGGTAATCCGTCTGCCTCAGGGCGCCTGCGTGCTATCCCTGTCGGTATCGGAAAGTCCGTCTACGAACCATTGGCGGTGCCGCAACTCATCGATGAGATCTTCAGGCTAATACTGGATACTGCTGCTGCCATATCCGATCCATTCGAACAGGCATTTTTTGTCATAGTACACCTGCCTTACCTCCAACCGTTTGAGGATGTCAATAAACGGGTTTCGCGACTAGCGGCGAATATTCCGTTCATTCACCACAACCTGTGTCCTCTGTCCTTTGTGGATGTACCGGAAGATCTTTATATCAACGGACTGCTGGGTGTTTACGAACTAAACCGCATCGAGCTTCTGAGGGATGTATTTGTATGGACCTATGAACGGTCGTGCAATCGTTATCAGGTCGTACGGCATACTTTGGGGGAACCCGATCCTTTTCGGCTACGCTACCGGAATGCCTTGATCGATTGCGTGGGTGAGGCGGTCCGGCAGGTAGGCCTGGGGAACGCTACTGATACAGGAGAAGTCCTTTTACATTTAGCCAGAGATCTGGTGCCGGAGAATGATCTTGAACACTTTCTCAAGATTGCTAAAGAAGAAATAGCCGCACTGCACGAAGGAAACTATGCCCGTTACCGGCTCCGTCCCAGTGAATTCAAGGACTGGCAAAAACGAAAGATATAGTGGCCTGCTGCATAAGACATATCACAGAATGACCGGCTGGCAGATACCCTGAGGGTCTGGCTGGTACATCAGAGTTTGCATCATCGAGGAATGGATTCTTATTTAAAAAAATAGTCGGACAGAATCAACAGGATCGTCAGGATAACGCGGCCTGCGGCCGAAAGGCCCCTCGCCGAAGGCGAAAAAATTCCTGATAATCCGGTTGATCCTGTCTACATAGAAATAACAAAAATCGAATCCATTCCACAGCTCTTAAACTATTTGAAGTTTCATAAAAACGGCAGCCTCCGGCTAAAAGACAGCCGTTCTGATCTAAGACAAGAAACTCAGATCAAGTGCTAACGTAAGGTCGATTTCCGCACAGTTGATTGAGTTGACTGGTTAATCAGTCTAATCAACTTAATCAACTTAATCAACTTAATAAACGCTACGGAGACCCGCCCTACAGCTGCTGGCCGCCATCGCACCGGCGATTTGCTGACACCTGAAACCTTCTTTTTTTTTAGTTTCACACGTGCGCGGCCTCTTTTAAGTGCAATTCATGGATGTCGATCGCAACAATGACAGGCCGGGGCAATGGTTTCGACCCAATTACAAGCGGCCGGACTCTTCTTTTGGTCGGGAACTTTAAGCCATCGAATTCATGATAGTCCTCGCAGATGTGCGCTGCTCGGGCGAAGCGGCTGACCACCTCGGCCGTGTAATCCAACCGCCGGAGAAGAAAATCGCGGTCAAAATAAAAGATCTGTTTGCGGCAGTGGGTGGGGAAATCCGGCGGAAATTCTACCTGCAGTCTGACGGGGTAATCCGGATCGGTCGACCGGGGCTCGAGCATATCAATTTTAAATTCATCGCTTGAAAACAAAAAAGGCGTCACCAGATAGTTCCAGGTGGCGTACCCGCCAAAATATGTGAAATCGAGGGCATCCCAGTACAATTGCCTGCGAAGTCCCCGGATGGCCGCCCGCGGTTGCTGTCGGTTGACCAGAACCTGATGGCCGGAATCCGTAATGTGCACTTCCTCATTGCCGAGAAAAACGCTGTTCCGACCGGGGCTGGGATAGTCATAAAAAATGAATTCCGGTTTACGGACCGCGGCCCTGACCCGCACCCGGCTCAAGATGGGGCGCCTTTTGGCTTTGAATAAAAAGCCTCTCACTGAAATGACTGCTTCAACGGCCTCCAGTTTGCGCCAGGGCGAGATACCGCCGTGTGCTTCATAGATTTTTTCCATGACTTGCTGCACATTACTGTCTGCCATGACAATGCCCTCCTAATACTATTGTGAAACTACATTTAAAGCGAACCGCAGAATATCGAATATCGAACCGCAGAATGTCGAAGGGTGGAATCGCTGCGCTCAATCAATTTGAAATAGACAGAAGACCTTATTCGATGCTTACAGTCCGCCTTTGGAGGATTCGACGTTCATTGGTTTCTATTCTTTGATCAGACTGGACGCTCGCGGCCAGAGGCAACGCTCTTGTGAAACATTTAATATATCTCTCGCAAAGGCGCAAAGCTCGCAAAGGAGACGATTTAAAAAATTAATAATCTTAGCGCCTTGGCGTCTTTGCGAGAAAATTGAAAGTTTCTTTTCTGATCAGACCGGTTGTCTTTTAGCCAGCCAAGGACGAGCATAGCCGAATCGAGGCCGTGCTCTCCAGTGACAATATGCTACAAGATTCCACGTAGTGCAAAGCAAATCTGTTTGTTAACCTTGATTCAAAACCTTCATACAGTATTGGCTTGGCAGAATTAATAACTTCAGGCCCGGAGAAATGGTTTGCATATTGACTGCAAAATAGCTATGTTGCCTGCTGCCAACAATAACCGCAATAGGTGGACGAAGGGAATAGTAACATGACCGATCCGGCCTTTCAATCCGCAACCGACCTGACGAATGCCATCAAGAGCCGCAAAATCAAATCAATTGAGCTGCTTGAACTTTATATCGAACGGATGCAGCGGTACAACCCGCAGATCAATGCAATTGTCGCAACCGATCTCGACCGTGCCCGCGAACGGACCCTGGCGGCCGACAAGGCCCTTGACAACGGCGAGAGTTGGGGAGCTTTGCACGGTCTCCCCATAACGATCAAGGATTCATACGAAGTCGTCGGCATGCCCTGCACGGGCGGTATCCCGGACTTTAAAGATTACCGACCGGCAAATAACGCCTGGATAGTTCAGAAACTGCTGAATGAAGGGGCGGTTATTTTCGGCAAAACCAATATGCCGTTATTTGGTAGGGACTGGCAGAGCTACAATGACGTTTACGGGCAAACCAATAATCCCTGGAACAGTGACATGGTGCCGGGAGGATCGTCGGGCGGTTCGGCCGCCGCCCTGGCTGCCGGCCTGACCGGTTTGGAAATGGGCAGCGACATCGGGGGCTCGATCCGCACTCCGGCTCACTTTTGCGGAGTTTTCGGCCACAAGCCGACCTTTGGCATCGTGCCCCTGATCGGGCATGTCCCGCCCCCGCCCGGAACCTTTCCCGGGGAATACAAAACCGACACCGACATCCTTGTGGCCGGCCCGCTGGCCCGCAGCGCCACTGATCTTGATTTGGTTATGGATTTCATCACCGCACCGAACGGTCCGCAAAATTCCGCCTGGAAAATTCAACTTCCACCTGCCCGCAAAAAAAATCTCAAAGACTTCAAAATCGGTCTGTGGCTGGATGATCCGGACTTCCCCACCGATACCAATGTCCTGAACTGTCTGCAGAATGCGTTAGATACGCTGGCCAAAGCCGGAGCCCTGATCGAGGAAAAGCGGCCGGATATTGATTTTGTCCGCAGCCATGAAATTTTTCACCAGCTTCTCAGTGCCGCAACCAGTGCGGGTCTGCCCCCGAAGGTATTCGACAGCCTGGTGGAGGCCGCAGAAAATCTCGCCGATGATGACCGCGGGGATTTCGCCCGCAGTGCCAGGGGTGCGGCCATGCTGCACCGCAAATGGGTGGGTCTTAATTATGCGCGAACGATGATTCGAGAGAAGTGGGCGGATTTTTTCCAGGAATTCGATATCCTGCTGTGTCCCACGGTATCGGTCACGGCCTTTCCCCACGACCACACCGAGGATTTTTTCGCGCGCAGATTGACGGTAAATGGTGAAGTTCGGTCCTATTTCGACACGGCTGCGGCCTGGGCCGGCCTGACGGGCATGGTCTACCTGCCGTCTACTGTAGCGCCGGTGGGTCAAGCATCAAACGGACTGCCCGTGGGGATGCAGATCGTGGCACCTTACCTGGAAGATCGCACCTCCATCCAATTTGCCAAATCGGTTGAAGAAACCGTGGGAGGGTTTACACCGCCGCCAGGTTTTGAGTGAAGTATGGGACGCAGATCTTCACAGATTTTCACAGCTAAAAATGAGTTCAATTTAGGGATTCAGGAATTTAGACAGTTACCAACTCAGTTTTGTGTAAAAAGCACAAAATATTTTTCAGTTTCTTTGTAATCCTTTGGTATACAGTCGTTTATGAAGAAAATTGTTGGTGTCAACTTTTTAAATACGATCAAAGTTAAATGATCGTTTGTGATGTAAAAGACAGAGCGAAGCGATACCATAAATCTTCAATCTTCAATCTTCAATCTTCAATTCCGGCTTGTCCGGGTTAGGTATTTAGGTATTGAAGGTAATCGGTCTATATAATCCCACACCACAATCCCTCAATCCCTCGTTTCCTTAATTTGGCGCAATCTGCGTGCATCTGCGAAAATCTGCGTCCTAAATTCTGCTTAACTCTATTTTTATGACTTTTGAATCAATCTGCGTGACAAGCAATTTCCCCGCACTATTTTCAAACCTAATGGTGATCTGTCTTTCACTTTTGATGGTCACGTAAGGTTCATTTATCGCCACGTTCTTGTCCGCGAACAAATAGGGCGTAAACGTCATCGCTGCTCCCTTGGCCATGGTGGTAGTATCCATGCGCCTGGCCTCTAATTTGGCTGATTTACCATCAGGAGCGACTTCGATTTTTCGATTCTTAAACTCATGTTTATAATCAAATATCACCTCGGGTGCTTGCCGGAGCATGCGTCGATATTGTTGCAGGGTTATGGTTTGAATCCCGCGTTCCTTTCGGTTCGGATCTTCAAACCTGATAATGAAATCCTCGGCAAAATATTCATCGACGAGTCTGGTCATCTCGACCCAGTCCGGTGGGGAAGCGGCTGCATCCATTGATGTGAAAAACGCCATAATTTGTTTCTCAAGCGCCTTCTGTTCCTCAGTAATTGTTTTTGTACAACCGTTTAATAAAATCAAGGTTAAGATGATTACTAAAAGACTGATAAATTTGATTGCTTTCATATTTATCCCCCGGTGTTTTTTTGACTCGTCTTTGCAAAAAGAGATATCTGCAATTCGAGCTCACCTGCGATTAGTTTGAGGTATCAACGGTTTTTAATTTAGTTATAAAAGTATTTCTGACTAAAGGGGCTTTTTTTCATTGACTTAGGATTTTTTTTCGATCCATTTTTCCATAATGTCAAGCGCAAGACCTAGGTTCCCAAACTGACAATGATTGTGGGCTTGTTCCTCCTTGGTAAACACTCTGCCTGTTACGGATTTGGCGTTGGTTAATGCCTTTATTTGCATATCATGGGCTCGAAAAGGAACTATATGGTCGTTTCTTCCTGTTAGAATCAGAACATCCTGTTTTACTAATTCTGAATGAATGTTTTCCGCATTTAGTTGTAAGAGAAAATCAAAAGCATCCATTGGTATCTTTTTTTTGGTTATATACATTAGTTGGGCGCTCATCCAAGCCTGTATTCCATTTTCCTTTTTTATTCCTTTCAATACCATGTTATTTGTAAAATTCCTCATATATTTGAAGAAGAAGATATGTATTTTTCGAAATACAACGTTCATGGTTTTCATATAATCATAACCAATGCTTGAAGCAATCACTCTTTCAATTCTTGCTTCAAATGCAGCAGCTCTAAAACAAAACCATCCCCCATTGATATTCCAAGCCAGGTGACATCACTTGGTTTGAAATAATCCAAAACAGCTTTGGCCGGCTTTTCCCACTCAATGTCCAGCGGCAGTCCGTATTTTCTGAGCGCAGCACCCTGCCCTGGACCTTCGAAAGCAATCACTTCATAACCGTGATCTGAAAAATATACCATCCAAGAGTAAAACTCTTCGATAAAAGAGTCAAGCCCTCCATGTATGATTATTGTACCATTTTTTTTGTCGCTTACAGCTGGTTTTCTAATGGCCGGAAGGAATGCATCTTGATAGGGCACTTCAAATCGTTCAATATCGTCATTTTCAATTGCTTTGTAAAAGTATTCGCTGAACTTATCATACATTTGCTTTTTTTCAGTAGTATCCTGTAAGATATAAAATTCAGCAGCCCGATAATAAAAAGCGGCGTTCATGAATCTGTTTTCAGAAACTGCTTTTACGGCAAGTTGTTCCATTTCGGTTTTCCAATCATGAAAAGTTTTAATCTTTTGACCTACTCTTTTCATATCTTCAAACCTTGCGTATCCCAATGAATGCCAACGGTTTAGCTGGAAATTAAATACCTGCTTTTTGTGAAACTCGTGGTACCCAACTGGGAATGTAAATTTGCTTATATTATTTTTTGCCATTTTGTAGCCATATAAAGAAAACTTTCTAATTTTTACCCGCAGGGAGCCCCGTACCAATCGGAAATCATGGTATAAGGAATCACTCGCGGTCTCTGGAATTGTTGTTGAACCTTCTCAATTTTTTCTCCAACGATTTAGACACTGGCTATGAATCGAGTTTTGTATCCTCGTATATTTGATAAGTCGTTTTAACGCCGGGTATTGCATCGATTTTGGATTGAATTTCCCGACGTTCATCACTTTTATACCAGTTCTGCCAATCTTCTGAAGAATCCCAAGTGCTGATCGCGACGATATCTTTTGGGGGTTCGGTTTTCTTAACATATTTGCTTGATAGGTAGCCGGGTTGCTGGGGAACAAGGCTTCGAAGTTTTCGAACCAGACCAAATAGCTCTTTTTCCTTGCTGGGATCTTCGCATTTTCGTTTGATAAAAACTCTAATGGCCATTTTAACCCTCCTTTCGTGATCTGCATGAAAACGCCGACAGCCTAATATGCAAGGACCCCGAGACTAAAGCCGTTTTGAGAGATTCCGTGAAATACAACAACGTAGAATGAAATTTGGTACATTCCGGAAGCACGGTGCCGGGTTTCCCAGTTCACTTGAAATTGCACGTATCAATCCGTTAGTTTAGAAAAATTTCTAACCATAGTTAGCTTTTTTTTGAAGTTACCGCCTGAAAGGTTGAAACTTGTTGCTTTACTTTTTTGGTCTTACACTTTGGGCAACCGAATTTTTTATCTTCATGCTCGCTGATAGAAAGAATTAGGGAAAAAGATTCTTTACATTCTTCACAATAGAACTCATAGGTAGGCATCATACACCTCCTCTTGTTAGGGTTACAAGCAGATACCCGGATAAACCGGAAATACGAAACTCGAAAATCGAAATACGAAACAAATCCGAAATTCAAAAATTCAAATGTCTCAAACAAAGTTACCTTCGTGACTAGGTTGAATTCAATTCAAAGTTTTGTGAATACTTGTATTTTATGGCTTTATAAAGATGCAAACAGATGTTTTGCATAATTTGCTCAAAAATGAGTTGGTAACTGTCTAATATGTGAACAATTCGAAGGTTGTATAAATCAGCTGAAGAACCAGATTCGATTCTGAGATTGGAAAACCGTTTCAGGTCCGGTGGAGTAATAGAGTCAGAAGATATTTATTCGTATTTATACCCAAATTTTTAGGTCTTGGTCAATCAAAATAATCAAGACGATACTAGCTGAAAGTTTTGCAGCAATCCTATTAAATCTAATCAGATGGCATCTGCATTTCGATAAACGCGATTTCTTCGCCCTTAATATTTATATAGGTTCCTTCACCTACAATGCTGAAACCGCACTTTTTGTAGCAACCGATAGCTCGAAAATTAGTTTTCCTCACTCGCAGTTGTACTACCTCAAATCTTAGTTTCTTACGCGCCAATTCAATAGCCAGGGGAATAACCTGCTGTCCAAGTCCAATCCCGAGTTTATCAGGATGTCCTATCATAATTCCCAGTGAGACAACCGAGTCCTGCAATTTTTCTTTTTCCAACCAAATCGTACCCACATCTGCACCATCTATTGCGATAACATACCACACATACAGGTTCGAATTTATTACGGTTTCGCCATTGAATTGCGGTGGATAAAAATTCGACATAAGTTGATGTGCGTTTATATCATTACGCCAATTCTCGTATAACAATAAATCATCCGTTCGAAATTGCCTAAATGTGATATTCATTATTTCTTTCCACTTATCGAATGGACACTTTTTGGATAACATACGGTTTTGTGATGATAACCTTTGTTTCAGGCATTGCCGAGTCCATCATTCTTTTAAATTCATCGTTCTGTTTGTCCAGCCCATGCATGGGAACAGCAATTTGCGGTTTTACATCCGAAACCATCTGAAATGCATAATCGGGTTTACAGGTGGGAGAAGGAGAGCCTGTCGGAACAAACGCAAGATGTGAGGCCATTGTTTGAAGGGAAACATAAGCTGAATCCCCACCATGGAATATTTTTATGTCATTAATCGTTACTCTAAAAAGCATGATCGGGCCGAGGTGCTTGCCTTCAAGGGCGTCTATTGTGATGTTTCCATTCGTAAAAGATTTCCCGGACGCCATTGTAATTAATTTTTCGTCGGGGATGTCACCTTTTAAAAATGGAGATAGAGATGGTTCAACAGCAATGACTGGTTGTGATCCTTTAAAAAGTTTCAATGCAGTTGAACTGGAAAAATGGTCATAGTGCCCGTGAGTGTATACAGCAAGATCTACTCCGTTCTTATTTAGTATATTTAACTCTTCTTCATCGAGAGTTGCAGGATCGAACAAAACAGTCTTACCGGCAACCCTGACGATGATATTTGAAGAAGACCCAAGGCGCATGAACGCCGCTTCATTATCCCCCAAAGGCATAGATAAAAACGCCCTTAAAGACCGGGCCTCTGTTTGATGTTGGCTGGTGAAACCCTCCAGCGGTATCCACAAGAATGCCACAAGTGCCAAGAAAGGTAGGTATAAAATCTTGATCACTGATTTCATAATTTTCTCTCCTTTTCGAAACTTTTTCTGCTAGCAAATTATAAAGGTTCTTTGGTTCTTTTTATCATCATTTTTGGATCAATAATGATGACAACTGAATTATATCTGATGTTGTAGTCGGACCAGTTATTCATCAGTTTGCTTGGGTGAACTTTAATTGGTCCTCTGATTGGGCCTTAATATTGGCATTGCCTCCGGAGCATCCCACGATTAAAGCAGCTAATAAGATTACTAATCAGCTAAATTCTTACTGTTCATAATTTTCTCCTTTCATAGCAGAACTTAAGCGGCATACGGACGGCAGCTTTAAGGACGGTGTAGCCGGCATAGACGTTGGAGATATCTGCCTGCTAAAAAGTTATTTTCCGATATCAAAAGCACTTTGTATCAGACTTTTTATTTGGGCTAAATGGCCTCTATCGTGATTAGTCAACCATGATCCGAAATCAAGAACACTATTTGTCTTGCCCAAAACAGTTCCCTGCCGCACCCAATCTTCATTTCTCAAATCTTTTACTTTTATTAAACTGACGGCCCTTGTTTCTTTTAGCCTATTGATCAATTCTGTGGCCGACAGAGTTTCATATCCTTTTCCTTCATGCAACTTCCAGGGCGGTGTTTTTCTTGGTATTTCAGGTACGCCTTGTGCTTCTAGAACCGATTCGATACGTTTTACAAATAGTTTGTCGGTTTCTATTATGTGCCCGACAATCTCCTTGACGCACCATTCCTCTTCAGATGGTTTTTGACTGAGGACATTATCATCAACCCTTGAAATGGCATTAGCTACCTCCTCCGGTATCGATTCAAGGATGTTAATCATCTCCTGCGGTAAAAGTTGACCTAAATGTTCCGGGGTCGCAGCATAAAATGGTCCGAACCACTCAAACTCGACGCCCAATGCGCCACAAACCTCACAAACATCGGGACGAGCGCCTTCAACTAAATTTCCGCAGCTGTAACAGCCCCAAATAAATTGGTTGACATCACTTTCCTGAATGTCATGATTTGAATTCAAGCTAGTTAAAGATCGGTCTAAAATATCGACCAATTTTTTACGTACAACATTAAATTGTTCAAGCTTTTTTTGGAATTCGATTTGAGCCTCAGACAGTGTTTCAAATGTATTGCTGGAGTCACTATTTTTTAGTTCCTGCGATATTACCTCAAGCAGTTGTATTTTGTCAGTATTGCCGGCCATAAGCCTTGCGGCCCCAGTAGCTAAAATTCGCTGAGTATGTGCTGCAGCTCGCAGGACCTTGGCAATGTTAAACTGTCCCCTTTGAACCGCATCTTCGGCAACAGCCAGGTTCCTGACATACGCTACACCTCCAATATGAATTTGTGTTATCAAATCTTGAATTTGATGATTTGTCATTTTCATCTCCTCTTTGATTGATACCAGACGGACCTATGGTCGGCAGGGAGGCTGACCCGGCGTCATCTCTATTTTTGCTTCATCCGAGTACCCTCGCCGTGGTGAGATGACACATCAACTTTAACAATAGTGATGTATCCTGTGCGCCGAGTACCGTAGTCCGAATGCCGAATACCGAATGCCTCTTCGCTACCAGTAAGTTTCTGGTACTTATCTTGGGTGCTATTATGACTACTATTGTTGGCTTTCTCTCTATCATCCTGCGGCCGGAGCCCAGGTGGAATTGTATTTATGCGGTACAACTTCCAGGCGGTTGCCGGCCTTCACTCTGATTTCTGGTACCCAAACAGGTCCCCATTTTGAAGAATACATGATTCCGATTTGCTCTCCGCCAGGTGCATATAATAGATAACCGTAGGAAGTTGGGTTGTACATAGCGTCGATGACCTCTTTCAGCTTTTTGCTGCTGGGCTCTATTTTCTGCCAATTTGTCGAGTGCCCCCAACCCGACACCCTTACCAAATTGTAAACCTTGGCTATGCCGACGATGGCTTCCGGCGAATTGGCATCGCCGGTATAAAAGTAATCGTACTCTGGAACATACTCATGGGTTTCGAACATGGCTCTGGTTTTTTCATTCTGCTCAAAGCTGCCGAAATCTTTGGGCCAATTGGAGGCGCAACTCAAACATAAAAAGCTAAAAAGTGATAACGAAACGAGTATTGAAAATTTTTGCTTCATGACGTCCTCCTTTTTGTGGTGGGGTAAACTGGAGGCTGCGTTCAAGCGCTCCGCCCTGCCTCCTTTCCGTCATTAGAAAATAGGGATAACGCATTTTCTTTTGAAATTCCAACAGGGGTATCACTTTTTAAGCTGCCTCCAAATCATTGCAGATAGGGCAATAAATACTATTGCGAAAACTACAACGATAGAAACGAAAAAGGTAATTCCAGTGACATCCACTGCATATGGCTTAGACTGTTCTCCTATGGAGGCTATTATCGTCACAGTGCCGGTGGTCGATGTGAAAGGCAAGGGATGAAAAATTACATCGACGCTTGTTTGTCCACCTGCCTCTAATGGAGATATAGGCTCTTCAACTCTAAACGCGTCATTGTCAATGCTGAGGGCGATGTCAACAGGATCGCTGCCATGGTTTGAAATCTGAATGCTTTCGGGCTCTGAATTTTGCCAAACCACAGTATAGTCAAAATCAATCACGGAGGGTTCAACTGACACGGATATCTCGGGTTCTTGAGGGTCGGTATCAGGTTCACCTTTGTATGCGACATATACAGGGTTTATAAAGAATACCGCACTCGGCTGACCAGGGATTTGGATAAACTCGCGCGGTGTCCCGTCAACTTCAAATCTCTGAATTCGTCCCCAACCTGCGCCTTGGCTGGCCACCCAGACCCCTGAAGGAGCGATCGCCAAGGCCGTGGGCTGGCCGACTGTCGGTATTGGCGCGCCCTCAAATTGCCCCGAAAGATTGAATCTCTGAATATTGCCGTTCAGACCGGCTAACTGGTTGGCAACCCATATATAGGGTGATCCGCTTGGAGCGATAGCAATGTCTACAGGTTGGCCGGCGGTTTGGACTCCGATCCCTTCGGCTTGTCCCTCAAAATTGAATCTCTGAATATTGCCGTTCAGACCGGCTAACTGGTTGGCAACCCATATATAGGGTGATCCGCTTGGAGCGATAGCAATGTCTATAGGTTGGCCGGCGGTTTGGACTCCGTTCCCTTCTGATTCTCCCTCAAAATTGAATTTCTCAATAATACCGTTCTGGCCGGCGACTTGGTTGGCCACCCATATGTAGGGCGGGCTTGTTTGGGCAATTGCAAGTGCCATCGGCTGGCCCGCAGTTTGTGTGTTCCACAGTGACCCGCCGGCTCTGTTGATCCATTCTAACCAGCCGGTTGTGTTGGCGGTGCCGGGAGCCGCCGTCTGCGTAATGACGCACACCCCTGGATGTCCGGTAGTCGCTAATGTCAGGGCAGCGGGCTGGCCGAAAGTCACATTGATCACCTGCACCCGACCAAGGTCGGGATCTAGTTCCTCAATATTGCCTTGTTGGCCTGCTGTTTGATTGGCCACCCATATAGCAGGCCTTCCAACTGTTTCAGCCGACATATCGGTGGGCCAGCCAGCCAGTTGTGCCGGAGTCCTCAGGCTTCCGTCATTTTCATTTACGATCGCAACAAATCCCCGGGCTTGGGCAAAGGCTGTATGGGGAATTGCCAATAGAATCGCCGCCCCCAATAAGTAAGTTAGATGGCTGAAACATTTTTTTTCGTCATGCTTCCCCCTTCCTACTGGATCATAGTGACCAGATTTTTCGCGACATAATAAAAAAGCCCAACCACCCTACTGTGGGTAGCTCGGCTTATGAATAAAGACGGTATGCATTTCCCCAACCTTTCCCCAAAGAGTGGGTTCTGCCCGGTCTTAATTTCTCAGAATAAAATTATCTAATCTAAGTTTTTCACTTTGAAAATTGTTGCACAGAAACCTTTTACCAAAGCTTCGATGTTGTCGTCAAGATCATAAGGTTTTTCTGATATCGCATGCATGATTTTAGATCAAACCATATCAATATCAAAAGCGATGGTGCCATTCCTTAACCACCCAGTCCGTTATGAATCCGTTTTTATGGTGGGGCTCCTCACCCATTATCTCATCAACCTCCTGCCGGGTCATATTTTCAAAAATGAACAGGGCCGCAGTGAAATCATCGAATGGCCCGGCGCAGTAAAGTTTCCCGCTGGCGCTGAGATCAGCCAGATACTGGTTGTGCTTGTCTCTTGACTTAGCCACATCATCGGGCAATTGGAAGGTTCCGCCGGAATTCGCCTCTTCAATAGCGTTCAAATACGAATCTTTGAAATAATCCGAGAGTCTTGCCGTCACGACATAACTGAGTGCCATTGTGGCACCTCCTTTCTATTAAAACATAGGTTGAGCGGTTCAGGGTTCAAGGTTCCGGGTTGAGAACACCCAAATAGCATTTATAAAAACGATTTTGTCCCTAATGATTTTATAATGCCCATTCACCCAATGGGTAATGTCGAATATTACGCTTCTTGATCAAAATAGCAAACAGTTTCAAGCAGTTGTAACCTCTGAACCGTGCCCTGAACCTAGAACCGATTATTTTGGGTAATAGACAGTTGGGCGATGAATCGCAGTTCCTCAGCCGGCGATGCTCGATCTTAAAAGAGTCAGGCCGAGAACCGGCTCACCCCCGTCTTCGTTCCATCCCACGCCTGAGCCGAAAACGTTGTCCACGATCGCCATGCCTTTCTCAATACGAAGCGGATCGGCCAGGATGAGGTTCCACCAGTCAGCATACTCCAGTCATGAGAACGGATGTTTTTCGACAAATGATTCAAGGTGGAGAGAAGGTAGAATTATATTTGTGTGGTTTAACTGCAATCTGGTTTCCGTTTTTCGGGCGTACTTTCGACACCCACCAACGGGATCCCCATTTCCGAGAGTACATGATCCCCAATTGATCTCCATCAGGTCCATAAATTACATATTCATTTATACCAGCACTCTCCTTACATCATCGAGATGCAATCGGGCATGCTCATAAGCCCAGATGATAAACCGCTCCAGCTTGCCATGGCCGTGGAAGGCATGTCGACCCTCGCGATCGAGGTCCTCGTCGTTCATTCCTTCAACAATGGCTATCGTTGCAGCGCGCACGGATTTGAATCTTTCGAACATCTCATCCAGCGACAGACCATCTAGTTTTTTCGGCTGAGAACGGTTGAAACGGTCGACGTCAAAGTTTTCAGGAGATCCCGGGCCCCCATTCAGAATATCTTTGAAAAGCCACTGCATGGTTCCCTCAATGGTGATGAAATGGGCCAAGACCTGCTGCACGGTCCACCCGGGATCTTCAGAATATACGGTCAGGCCGAGCTGTTCCGAATTCAGGCTTCTAAAGAAAGCAATGATTTCTTTTTCGTTGTTTTTCAACTCTGAGATAATTCCGGTAATTCTATCAGTCATGGATTTCCATCCCTTTCAATTAGTTTTGAATTTAGTACCTGTTTATTTAAATCCCATCAACATTGCGAAAGATCTTTCTAACAGAATGTTTGCGCTACCAAGACACGAAGACATGAAGCCTTTTACTAAATTATTTTTTCTTCGTGTCTTAGTGGCTTTGTGGCTGATATTTTCGATTTATCCGAGTCGGGATGAAGTTCCAATTCTATTTGAGATTAGTCCCAAACCCTCCTATCTACGCTGGAAGTATGGATTACCCGCAAAGTACTGTCATCGACCACTCTTGCGTTAACCAGTTCACGCGGTTGATGGATAATATATCCATAAAACTGATTATCTATAAAATTGCTCAATTCCTCATTTCCTCAATTTGACACAATCTGTGTGCATCTGTGAAATCTGTGTCCAAGATTTCGTGTTAGTTTTGAATTTTATAATTGCCGTTTGTTTCTCACCAGAGGTGGAGGGCCTAGTTCAGATTATTTGCATCAAGGTCCTTCGCGATACACCCTATGATAGTAAAGCTGCACGGAATTAAGATCAATTATTTTTACATTGGCCGTATCATAGTTGCTTTGCACCAGGTAACCGAATTTATCGTCACCGCTTCCAATAATTTCACTTACCCAGGTGGAACGCAATGTTTGGCTGTTTTTCAATGTTTCCTCTGATGTTATATTATTCCAGGACCGCCCAGGATGATTTGGCGATCATCTTGCACCTTGAAAACCAAGGCGTGGTTGCTCCGATAATACACATCATACTCCTTCCAATCCCGGCGCAGTTCACTCTCTGTGGGTTTTTCCACTAAATCCAGCTTGCCCCGTTCCCCACCGGCACACCCGATTAAACCAATAACAATCAGAGCCATAGCAATGACAAATGAATATTTTAATGATTTGAGCATGGTCCCTCCATGTTGTCAGTTCTGTTGAGATCAGAAATTCCTCCGGTTCACACTCATGGCGTGGAATAGTTGCACCGTATTTTCGTCGACTATCTGTACGCTGATCAGCTCATTTGGTTGATGGGTTACGTATCCATAAAACTGATTATCGGGAACCCAAATCTCTCGGATTTCGTTCCCCCATGCCTGGTTGATATGGCCATAAGGTAGTTTTACGGTGCCATAGACGAATTGAGTCCAGGTTTCCTGATCTTTGACCGTAATCCAATAACCATTGACTATAATTTTTTTTTCTTCTTTTTTCGGTTCAAATAGGATGATTTTCCCATTATAGCTGATGTTGTAGTCTGACCAGTTATCAATCAGCTCCTGTTGGGTAACCTTTGATTCGCTTTCCGATTGATTTTTAACGGGTCTATCTACCATTTAAAGGATTAATTTAAGGCGATGTCTTCGAGTCCCCATGATTTGGTTCTGCGTAGCCGGATTCCGGAAAGCCTCATAATGAGGATAATCATCATATCGATAGTGGGGATC
>Ga0209367_1002266_pt1 | contig 25216 bp, 15 predicted proteins | sample WorMetLIZISLAND2_FD_187412 | JGI IMG/M metagenome (GOLD analysis project Ga0209367, IMG submission 187412) | Marine gutless worms symbiont microbial communities from Max Planck institute for Marine Microbiology, Germany - Olavius geniculatus... ... | reverse complement strand
TGTTTGATCATTTCGCCTGTTATCCCGTCATTTCCTGGACTTCTGTTGTTCTTCAATTTTTTCACGGCCTTTTGTACTTCTTCTACCAGTATATCACCCTGGCTGTCGGCAAGAATGTTCACAGCAACATTATATAGGCCTACTGCTAACATTCAGTGTGAAGAATCCGATACACTGTACAAGAAAACCGTGCCGTATAGATTTAGAGATGAAGTTCTATAACGTTGGCCCTATCAGTATATGTTATGTAAGCTGTAAGGCAATTAGGTACAAATAACAATGTTGTACTCCTAATTACTATTGTATTATCATGCTTCAGAACTTTAAACATAGCAGCGCGAAGAAAAACGAACTTTTGGAAATGCAGAGTGGTCATGCACTACTGCGAAAGGTTGGAAAAGTAATTAACTACTTGAGGGTACTTTAGCGCGGCATAAAAGTAGGCCTAACTGATGGAGCATTTCGAGTCTTGTGTTTTAGTCATCATGTAGACAGTACTAAAAAGGTTCTTTAAACTTCAAATGATGCCGCCTTTGCTGTTCAGGGCCTAACAGGTGCTTGTCAGTGTAATTTGCAGCGCGTTGGTGCATCATGACGCACAACAAAAATTTAAGTACCGGTAAATATGAAATAAACAAATAATTCAGGAAACAAAATACTGAAATGTATAGCCTTCACTTTCCCTTATCACGTAATACGCAAAATGTAATCCATTATAGGCCTACTATCAAGTGCTGGCAATTAACAAAACTACAAAATAAATTCGTAATATCGTTAAAACACTAAAACGCTGAAATCACGCAACATGCGAAACAGTATAAAAGCCAGGAAAAAAGCTGAATCACGACATCCAAAGCTCTAAAGTACTAATATCAAACAATAAAGTTATATACATAGCTACGTTAGTAAACCGAAGCAATCGCCACCTGCACAACTCGTTAAGTACACGCGCTATATAAATTTACATTTTACTTACTTACTTACTTACTTACTTACTTGCACGCCTTGATCAATCAACTGACCAGGTGGAGGTCTGCAGGCCGCGCCGGTAAGTTGCCAGAGAAACTGTCTGGCGTAGTCGAGGTAGATTGATGCTGGGGGTGGAATGATGATTGGTGATGTCTCAATGCAGCCGACACGTGCTTCGTGCTTCACTCTCAGCTCATCATCCCTGCCATCCCGCGCGCCTGATCCAGAGGCAAAATCATCGGATTTAGTTACTGAAAATAGAAGTTAGTAATCGGAAAAATTATTCCGAAAATTAAAGTTACTTTGAATTAAAAACTACACTACGAAAACAAAACAGCGGTAAAGTAACAATTTTTTTCGTATATAAAATTAACCTTAATTAATGTCGAACTTCTCCTGCAATGCAAAATAAATTATAATTTAAATCAAGCTTACAGTTATTTTTTCTAAGTAATATAAGTGGCATCGACCTGTTGAACGTTCTTCGTCGGCCCTGATAACGTCATCCGAGGTCACGTGGTCGTCGTCTTTATCGTCGTCGGTTGAGGACGTCGAGCGACATTGAAGCCTGGAATTGGAGTTTTCGCCTGCAGCTCCTATAAGTCGCTGAACGGTAAAGTCAACCGATTTCATACCTAGCTATTTTGTGAAAACAAGTTCAAAATTGCTCGAGCTCGTTTTATCGCTATAAAGCGGCTTTTATCTCGGCTAATTTCGTCCTAGTGCTATTGCTGCTGCTCTCCGGATTCAGCAACAGGTGACGAGGGGGCTATTATTATGTCGGCTGCAGATGCTGCGCAGCCAGGTGTGGTCAATAGCCGCCAGCCAATCAGCGACGAGATACGGCACCGCCACCAGCCAATAGCAGAGCTGCTACGTCGATGACGTCAGGCTGACGTATCATCATTGCAGCATCTAAGCTCGTCGACGAGCACTGTAGAATAAGCTCTTGAAGACTTTATTGTACTAGCGCAGTTGTAATTTCCCGTTGTATTGCAGAACACATTTTGCAGGCTTATAAAAAGCAGGACGAACTGCAAGATCATTGAAGATCAACTGATTTGAACTGAGATCATTAGGCTTAGTTTTGATTACTTTATCTCATCTGGTCTTTAATTGTACTTGTAGTTTTCATTAGTATAGTTTTACGCAAAAGTTACTTGCTTTGATAGTAAAAAATAAAATAGACCTACAGTTACAATAACTAACAGCCGTCAAACGTTGCCAATTTAAATTTTTTTTAAAAATCTTTACTCTTCATACACTGGTAAAAACCAAACAGGCAGAATAGGCTAAAAGAACAAAATACACTGTGTCCGGAAAAAACCCCCCTAGACATCGTACAATAAAAATGTCAAATCTGAACAAATACACTGTGTCTCAAAAAGCATCCCCGACATTTTCGGCTGTAACTTGAAAATCAATTGTCAGATTTTGATAATATTTAGCAAAAATATTTTTGACACAACTTGCCATCAAACGACCATTTACTTTTGCACCTCACCCAACGTTTGTTTCTGCACTACCTGGGGAAAAACAACCAGCACAATATCAGTTTTTTATCCAGTGCGATATGATTGCTTAATTAACATTAACGCGAAAAAAACACATTTTGTTTTCATTTCTAACACTATGGATGACAATTCATCCAGTTGTCCATTTTTAAACTGCCTGCAGCAAAATTGCTTGAAGCTTTGGTCCACTATGCGAACACAGTCAAGGAGATGCTTTCTCCATTTATTGACAGAAGTATCGATAATGTTCTGCTCCAAACCATTCCCAGCTGTACCAGTCGCTTCTTGACTTCACAAACATTCCTAAGCTTCATCTGGTTAAGAAACACTGCTGCAAAGCAGTCAAACCTTGTAATAGACCAGCTGTTGGGGACTACAAATTAGGATAGATGGAATTTACTGACGCTTTTTCGTTCATTTTAACACGTATTATGTTTGGTCTGCTTTCCCCAAATGATGCAAAAGCAAACTATGGGTTAGATGGAAACTAAAACATTTATTCAACAACCAGTTGTGTCAAAAATATTTTCGTTAAATATTATTACAATCTGTTAATCTTTATTTAAGTTACGATCGATAATGTCGGGGATGTTTTTTCAAGTTTTTGGTTTATTTTAACACATATTTCGCTTGATCTGCTTTTTCTAGGTAATGCCGAAGCATACATTAAGTGAGGTAAGAAACTGAATGGTCATTTGATGACAAGTTGTGTCAGAAATATTCGTTTTAAAAATTATCAAAATCTGATAATTGGTTTTCAAGTTACAGTCAAAAATGTCAGAGATGTTTTTATTTGATGTTTTTTGGGACACAGTGTATAAATAATATTTCGTACTTTTAAAACCTAATAAATTGCCGAAACGATTATCAAATTTCGTTAAATATACTATTTCTTAGCGAAATTATTAATTGTTGAATATCGATTGCTAAATATCTTCGTTACCAATATGGCGTTACATAAGTAAACCCCTCTGTTAATGTACATTTGCGTAGCTCCAACAAACAACATTTGATTTTGACAAAATTTTACATTGTTAATGTACCATTGATTAGCAATTAAAATGCCAAATTTTTGTTAAATCTGCCAAGGCAAACAATAGCTACAGCGGCTTTTGTGAGATCACCCTAAAGCACTTTAGTTTTTGGTCTTTGAGTCGAACGTTATCCACAAAAACCTGAAACTGAAGTGTTTTGAGGTGACCTCAGAAAAGTCGCTGTAGCTATTGTTGCTTTGGCAAATTTAATAAAATTTAACAATTTAATTGTTAATACATAGTGCATTATTAACCTAGCATTTTGCCAAAATCAGCTTGTTTGCTGGAGTTACGCAAATGTACAATAACAGACTGGTTTACTTGTGTAACGATATATTGGTAACGGAGATACTTTTTATTGATATTCAACAATTAATAACTTCACTTGAATATTTTTTAAACAAAATTTAGTAATCACTTTAGCAATTTATTGGCAATGAAGTGCACGAAATTTTATTCAGATTCGTTTAGGTTTGACATTTCTATTGTACGATGTCTAGGCGGTTACTTTTTTCGAACACTGTATATAAGCCTTAATATTCTAACAAACACGGAATCTGTCCAATGTTTTCTCTCCGAAGTTAAATAGACCTAGACAATGCCGGTAGTAGACATAAATTTCGTAAAACTCGAATAATCAGGCAATTTAACAAATGCTGCGAAAATTAACGATTAATTACTCGATTATTCAACGACTTGCAAAACTACAGTGTATAATCGAGAGAACGTTATAGCATGATATTATTTTGTCTGCATGCAAGAGTGGACAAACATTTGTTTTGGCGCATTTATGAGTGCTATCTTACAAAGCTGTTAAACAAAACATGCATTTTCTCGGACAATTATTATTGTTAGTTTTAATCGAAATTCGAAATTAATGGCTAACTAATAAGTATTATTGTAGAAAAGTCTGGTTCACTCAATTTGTCCATAGGAACATATTAAATATTCGGTTACCTCTCCTCACTCAGTAATTTGCACTCTTTGACCAAAGTAGGATTATTCTTCTTTTCTGTATTATCTCGACCCACTGTGCTCAGCTTGATGTCTAACTTTTCTTAATGTCCACCTTCCATCTTCTGTCTCCGTCTCTCAATGCAGAACTCTTTAGTTTTTTACTCCCATAGTTTATTTTCGCAAATCTTTATCAAATCACAATGCTGTATTTTTAACTGAACATTTAAACGGTTTTTTTTTCAATTTTAATCTTATCGCCTTTTCACTAATTTTAGTCAACTTTCTGTTTGATTACGATGCCGTATGATGACCACATTAAATATGTCCTTCATTATGCACACACACGAACTGCAAATCTTCACATATCACATTATTTTGTTACAGTAAAATCTTGTCGTGACAATAATTTATCCTCTAATTGATTCGATGAAAATTATAGTTAGTTGCAGCGGTTACCGCCGTAGCGCGGGGCTCATTTGGGGCGCGGGGCCCTTGGCACAGTGCCAAAGTGCCACCTTCTAGAAGACTGGCTTGTACAAACAATAAGAGACAAAAAGGAGTTAGGCTCTCTTGTAAACCTTATCTATATAACAAATGAGAGTTGCGACCGCCAATAACTTCTAAACGGCAGGACTTTATACGGCTGCGAAATTTTGCATGCATAGGCCTACCCATGTCGTATACGTGGCCGTGCTATATGCTATGTCAGATATCGCTGAGGGGTCGTCCGTTTGAGAAAATTACACTTTTTCTAAGATTTTGCAGCCACACCTTTTAAGCCGTAGCAGAGCTGTGACGTCATATAAACGTCGTCACGTCGTCACGACATCAGCGCTGCAGCGCCTACATTACATCTACTGGAAGGCACTATTGACAACCAATTTCACGTCGCCAACTCGCCGTGGCAGGACGAGCAGGCCCAGAAACATTGCGGAACAATATGCTATAGGCCTATATAGTTTCACACTTTTTTCGCGTAAGTTGACAGTTCACAATCTGACTTAAAATATAGGCCTATTGTTCTGTATAGTCAGCAATGCGAATACGAAAGAAAAGTGATCTCTCGCGACACAGCTCTTCTGCTAGACCCTCTGCTGCCGAAGGACAGAAAGCAGCCGAAAATGCGCACACCGACGCAGCTGATTGTTCGCGACGCCGTCGATCGAAAACGTTCCTACGTGCAGCATTCTGTTATGCGCGCGACCAAGACTACTCAGCAGACCGCGCACTTTCTATCGGGTCCATGTCTGTCGAAATGTCAACAATGCCATGCACGAAAGTTTCAGAAAAAGCCTCTTTGAATGTGTTGTGCTAACGGTAAGGTTGTTCTGCCGCCACTGCCTGCAGCACCCGAGCCATTAGCATCACTGCTCGTATAACATATTGTTTCACACGCTTGTTTATAATACATCTTTATCTTTACTGGCCAGTAGACTTTGTTGTCAATAGGTTTTTTTATGAAAATGTTTAGAACGAGCAACATGGATGTCATTGAACAGTGTCAAGCTTACTTTGATTTTAAATTGCCGAGTACGTTGTGGTGTGATAGGGTAAAGAGGTTTGAGGTTAAATATGCAACCTTCGGGGGCAGCTTTGTAGATTACGGCATCAGTGTCAAACTATAGTGGCTATTGTTGCTGTTGTTATTATTACGCCTGCATGTTTATTTATTTTTTCTTTTTTAGTTGTTAATTGCATGCATGTGCGTATGTGTTTATGTATCGTTCTTTTTCAATATATATTTTCAGTAAAGAAAGATGTTCATGTCATAAATAAAGATGTGTCTAGGCCTATATTGCGGACAAAGCCTATACGTGTCGGATGACAATGGGGGTCAGATCTTGTTACTATAGCCTATGATAAGACGTACAGACGGACAGAGAGAAAAAGAGAGATAAAAAAAGGGGGCGGAGGGAACGTGCAGATATTTTGGCGACGTCTGAGCAAGCGAGCGAGCAAGTCGAGTGAATAAAGTGTCGGTCCGTCGAATAGTGAATAGTGTCGCCGGCGTTCAGCAGGGGGCAGCACACTGCAGCCGTCACACAATAGCGTGTCATGTCAGAACCAGACGCACTAGGCCCTATTATAAATTCACCTGCAGTCGTGTAGCTATTATACTGACATGCTGCAGTGTCGGCGTTTTGTGTATAATATCAGACGCGTGAAAACGAACTGGATGATGCGTGCACTTGACAGCATGACGAGTACATCTGTCGATTGCCGACTACTAATTGAATTCGAGTTGTACGTTGCATTCACAGACTGTATACTGCTGATCGCTCTGCAATAATGATTGCACAACTAGTGCATAGCAGCACCAGAATGATGCCGGCGGTTTAATAATATAGGGGACTAGAGCAGTGGCGTATTTAGGGGGGGCACGGTGTGATGCCCCCCCTTTGGCCCAACCATGAAAATTTTTTACAGGCGACTTTATATGATAAGGTGCGTTTTTGCCATTATCCAGCAAGAACTGGGCGAATTTGCGGCTTCCATTGAACGTTTAAAAGCAAAAAGTGTTTTAGCTTCAGGGGGCTTCGCCCCCCTGATCCCCCGACCGGGGGCTCTGCCCCTGGACCCCGCTGGGGGCTCTGCCCCAGACCCCCGTTATAGGCTCCCGCTCCGCGCGCTCGCCGTTTCCCCCTTGCCAAATCCTAAATACGTCACTGGGCTAAGGGTTTACTTCTCTGCACAAAATGTCTGGAAGTCAAAATGTTTTTCTATTTTTTTAGCTCTGACGGCAAACTGTTTCAATCATGTTGATGGACCAGCAGCCGAGAAACTTCATCGACCAAAGCCCACAGTTCTCGTCCTCGCTATGGCCAAATCACTGTGATCAGCAGACCGCAGATGTCGACGGTTGAGATGGTCCGTATTATTGGTTTATGCACAAGTTTGTTTGATTGTTTATAATGTGCATTTGCTGCAAGTACAGATTTTGTTAGTAAGTAAGTGAAACTTAAATTTATATAGCGCATAACGTTAAAATTAATTTCTAATGCGCTCATGTATAATATAGGCCCTTATATTTGTATATTGTGCATCTATATTAGACATAGATATACAATTATTTTGGATAAGCATGTTGGCATTCTGCTAAATACGATGTAAGCCTGTGTGAGTTTATATGTGTGTGCGTGCATGCAAGTTTTTGTAGGGGCCTATATTTGCATTTTTTGACTATTTGCTGAATAAAAGCATACATGTGACCTACTTAATCAAAACTGCATGTTATATGCATCCGACGTGAATAATGCGATGAATGCTTGTAGGCCTAACGCGAGTTACCGAGTATAACAAAAATGATTGATTTATTAGCATACTGGGTCCTATACAGATGTTTTAATTATAAAAATAATTATCTGCTCATGCAGTTTTGTGTATGCAACAAATCACTCGTTTAATAAACCTACAGCTTGCAACAAAAACATGCAAATTTATCACCATCTATATAACTAGAAAAATGGGTCATGGGCAGTTGCATGTGCAATTGCGATAAGTTAATTTTAGTTGCAACGCAGCTGCGCGTTTTCCTAAGAAATGATGCGCTATGTAAAACGAATACACAAATAGGCTTAATTACAATTACAAAACATTCGACAAACAATTATTAAAATGTAAAAATTATTGTGCTTTTGCCGATTAAGTTATACGTGCAGCATACGCAGTAGGCCTATGCATGCAGTAGTATATGCGTTTCGTCGTGGAAAGATAACTAGGCCTATGTGGTTTCGTCAAAAAAGTTGAGAAAAATTTTTTTATACAAGTTTAATACATTTTAATTGCCATTATATAAGCATAAAATTGAGTAGGCTTATACTAATGTTAATGTTTAGTTTAATCTGTCAAACATGTCGCACAGCCGTCAAAATTGCATTTCTCACCATTTATAAAAAAACAGCTCGTTCAAAGTTGTATAGGTCCATAAACCCGCGGGTCATGTACAGAACGTTCATTTATTTATTCGATTTTATATTTAAATTTTGATGAAAGTTTTGTGACTGGTCTGAGAACCAGAACCATGGTTACGTCATGCATCTCCGAATTTCATTGTAATTGACAGTTCTTATCAATTTGCAGGTTGAATGTGGAACCTTTAAATGATGTTTGACCAACCGACATATACTGCAATTTAGTTTATCACTGTTGGCGACGCGACCGTGAGTTTAGAATTCCACTGCAGATAAATAAGTGCCTATCCTATGTACCACGACCAGGACTTTGTATTACTGCATAGGCCTACTGAGCCGGTCGATTCGCCGCCGCAGGATAGCTCTCGAGAAGGATATCCTATATCCACTGCATGCCTGCAGCTATAGCCAAAGCGGTGGATTAACCAGCACGTCTGGTCCAATATTCTCCACGCTCTAGCAAACATCCGGATCGAGTTGACTGCAGACCTCGTCAGAAGAGATGCCCTTTTCAACGTCGAAGAACGTTTACGTTACGGCGGGTGGTAGCCGGTGCGGAAACACATCACGTCTAGTTAGCTTAGTTATAGATGGGCCGGATACCATCTGAAGCATCATGGCGGACAGACGGGATGCAATCACGCATGCGCACTGCAGGATGTGCGTCGTCGCGCCGGCGCCGCTGACAAAATAGCCTAAGTCGCTTCTCTGTATATATATATAGGCCTAGGCTATCGTCGGTATTCGCCGAATCACTGCATAGGGGGCCTGCAGGATGCATTTCGGTCAATGACTTCATTATGCTTTGCTGCATATGCGTAAGCCTATGTGCCATGCAGTTGTTGTTAATATGTGGTGACAAATGCTCCGTGCAAGGGTCAATACGCATAGCCTGAGAATGAAAGTGGAACATCTGAGCCAATTAATGGTTGCAACGCTGCAGGCAAGTTGTCATGCGGCTTAGCCAAAATAATGATATAGGAGCGGTAAAATCGCAAAATTGTAAAAACTCTCTATACTATCCCTGCACTTTTGCTTTGCATTTCAATTATGCACACAATACAAAGGCAGTGATATGGATGTCAAAATGTTTGATGCTCTATAATCTATATTGTGTTGTACTTTACTGTATTTTTAAGGCTAACTAAAAAAATGTCTGCCCAGTGCTGAATATTCTGTTCCGTATGCGGTCGCCTGCAGATAAGCATGTGCAATCTTATAGGCCTAAGTACACGTAACCCGATTTTTTGACTTTTTGACCTAAAAATGGCACAACGGTGACCCGCGTGGATATCCCTAGGAAACGTTCACACCAATTTCGGCTTTTCAATCCATACGCATTTGCAACGATTGCATCTCATTTCAGCTTCTCAGTTATACGGGACAGACAAACGGGTAGGCCTATGCAAGACCCATATAGTGAGGCCTATTAGAACGACTGTATACAATAATCTGTACCAACTGCAGGAACGGCTTGTAAGTTGTAACTGTATAAGGCGAGACCTGTTAGTCGTTGTGACGACCAAACCGTCTACATTGGCTATATGTGTTTATACTAAATGCCACACTGCCGCTCGCTGTCCGCATGTAGTGTGTATATATAAGCAATACGTGATGCCGCTTCGTCAACAAGCCGACGGGTACACGCGGTATTGTGTCACGTAAAGTGGGTTTATACTTCGAGCCAGACACCGAGACATTCGAGGGCTCGAAATTCAAGCCCAGAGTGTTTCGGTGTCTGGGTGACGAATAGCCCCGCTTACGACTAGCGCCATGGGCATAAGCGGTACAAAACACACAAGTTCCGTGACACTTCAGCTCCACGGAGACGCGAAACTCGCAGTTCGAGACGCTGCCTGCGTAACCGTGTCCCTGGGCGGCAATTAGCAGCCGCAAGTTTCTTCTATCGGCGAGTCGACGTGTTTGTTGATCATCGCCAGCTAGTCACTCGCCCGCTGCACTCGATCCATTCGACTGTATCGACTTGTCTGCATGCCGCACTCAGCCATGCAAGTAACATGCGTGCAGTCTGAAACACGATAGCGACTACAACACAAATCCACAATTACTTCACGCCGTTAAAATCTCTGCTCAGATGAATAGAAACAAGGAAAATGAACACGACTGCATAAAAACAAGAAAAAATAGTCATTATTTGCCTATAAGATGAAAAAAACATCAAATGACATGTAGGCCAATTCGGATCACAAAACTATTACGCATCGAGCACTACTGATTGCGTTGAACACGTTATGAACACATGCATGAAACTCAGAAAACTCCAATATTATAGATTCAAACATTTTGGCTGAAAAAAACTGCAAACTTTAGTCTTAATGCTGGCAGACAACTCGCCAGCAACAAACTGTTTCCATGCACAAGAAAAGAAGCGAGTTGTGTCATTTGAGCGAAGGCTGACACTCGTGCATGGGCCATGCTCTGCCTTGAAGTAGGCTATCAGAAAACAACTTCAAGGCGATAACTGGTTACGGCATTGAGTTATATATATTGATATCATTGGGCTACGGTGATTAACTGCTATACTGGTCAGTTTAAGCTCCTGCATTAACGTGAGTGACCGGCGACCGCTCAAGAGTTTATTTCGTTTCTCTCTTCCCGCGCCCACGTCTGATAATCATGTCAATTCCATTAACCTGATGCCAAAGTGTTGTCTCAAGCTGATTAGGCCTTACAGAATCTCTGCGTACACTAGTCTTGCATGCATGCATTCAACTATTATCGACTCGTGATGGGATCGGCTTACTGTATATACTTGCGATATTATTTCCATCTGCAAGTCAGTCGACCGACGTAGATGCTATGACCATGCATGCATGCAGTATTGGACAAAAATTGCGGTTTTGACTTTACGTCTTTGTTGATTGTGCTCCTCCAGTTTGCTTTTGGTCGACCTGGTCCTTTTTTATATCCTTGTACCTGCCAGTACAGTGCTTGCTGTGATATGCGCTGATGGTCCATGCATACGCAGAACATGTCCAAGCCAGCGTAATCGTCTTTCTCTCAGTATGTTGTAGTTGTCCGGTTCTGGTTCTGACCTCAACGTTTGTTATTCTGTCTTTCCATGCAAGAGATGCCCAGCATGCTCCTCTGCCATCTGTGATGTGCCGCATCCAATCTTTTTGTTAATGTTGCTGTTAATGGCCATACATCAGCTTCAGCACCGTACAGGAAAGTTGACAGAATTATTGCTTCGTAAAATCTTGTCTTCACTCTTAGGCTAATGTTGTCTTTTCCCACATTTTTCTTATTTTACCAAACACTGCTGCTGCTTTTCCAATTCGTACTTTGATTTTTTTTGTTCTGACACTTATATATATTTTTTAAAACTGTAATCGTGCAGAATGCTGAAAAAAGTTGTCTAACAACCTTACTATTATACTAGGTTCACCTTTTGTAATTTTTCATGGTTACTCCAGGTAATTAGGTCGATTTCAGAGAGAAAAACTTTAAGACTGCTATACACAGTTAGTGTATGAATGTCTGCATGGAACAAAGACGAACATCGTAGAAGTGTGCGGGGGGATAGAAGAACTGCAGAGAAATTAAATTCGGAGCGAGAGTGCATGTCATCGGTCGCCTGTGGGTAGCTATAGCCTTACTGATGTAGCCTACGCGCAGTATTATTGCAACACATGGCTGCAGCTGGCGCGTGAATTACGTAAAGGTTCGTTTTCACGTCTCAGTAACTCGCTATTCATTCACCAAAGCGACCCGTCGGACACTGATTAATCAGCATGCAGAGTCGCCGCAATCAGTCGAGTCTCAATCAGTTTGACGGCGTCTTGGTCTGCTGTGGCACCTGATGCCAGCTTTTTCACACCGCGGCAGCACCGTCGGTGTAGGACATTCCCCCTGAACATATTCCCTCCGGACGTTTCCCCTCTGGACATTTACAGGCCTGACGTTGCTCTCTTTCGTTTCGGCGATACCTGGACGTTTCCCTTGACAATTCAAGATAAGCAAGATACATGTACGTGTATTCTGTGTTGCAGGCCAGGGGAAAACGGGCGGGGAAATGTCTGAGGGGAAAAAGTCCGGGGTTGATACGTCCATGGAGAATGTTCGTCTCTCAGCGCCGTGTACTGCGTGTAGTCTCATAGGTACCGGCCATCAACCGTGCAACGCTCATCAGCCGCTGTAGCCGGCGGGGTGCGGCCGGTGTCACACCGGCACGTGACCAGTAGAGGTGATGTTGATCAGTGTAGCATCAGTAGTTCGCGTGCTTAACCTTTTATACCGTACTGCCACGTTTTGCAGTTTCAGTCCGGCAGTACAACGTTACGGCAACCTGGCTACAATAATTTTAAAAATTAAAAAAAATCCAGAAACCGAGTCCTTGCTAGATTTGTAGAGTTCGTTGTTTTTTTTTATTTCTATCGTTTTAGGTGACAAAATAAATATACTACAGTTGTATTTTCCATCTTGGCAGCTCTTCTAGAGAGCCGGTAAACTTCGTAGTGATAAACTCGGTCTTGTAACCGATTCTACCGAAACCGAATATACCTAGACCGACTTTACTCAGACCGAGTTTATACTGCGACCGAGTTTACCTACACCCGTTCTAAAGAGTTAACATGTCACGCTAACCAGGCCTGTCGGTCGGTCAGTCGTTGTGATAGTCACTGCGGTACATACGATGATTAGATGCATCTTTTCTGCATGGAGATGCGACTCCGAGATCTTGCTGTTAGATCTAAGTTGCTGACACAGAAATATACCATTGCATGGTAATCCATGATCAGAGAAGTCATTCCTGAGCCAATAAGCCATTCAGGCGGCTCTGATTACCGTCTCTTGCCTAAGCCGTTAGCCAGACACCGGTTTATACTGCCTGATCACAGATAGGCCTATATAGCTTTTACCTTTTCGACCACACTGCAACAGCTAAGAATGTCGTCAACTGACGAATGAGTGAAAATAAATAAATTTTTATAGATGTTTAACATTTACTAAATTGTAAAAATTTAAATATGTAAATGAAAGCAAATTTCTTGCAGTCTCAATGTACTAAGTCTCTCTGATGTGCGGCGTGGACGGATGATAAGTGATTTAATTAGAAAATCGTCGATGACTATTGCAGGACGCCAACGCATCACACAATTACGTCAAGAGCAGGTGAAAATGGCGCGTAATTAACGTATCAAGCTGTCAGACGTATCAGGTGTCCCGCGTATGAGAGAGAGCTGCATTGAGCCCACTCAGTGTCCGGAAGCGCTCTTTCGTGGCGGCAGAACTTCAATATTCTTGTCATCAGTATTCGACGTCATCTCTGACAGAGATCAGCATCACGATAGACGCATGCAGGCACAGTGGTGTGCTGGCAATTTTCAATTAAAGAAAAGGAAGTGGGCGTTTCAATTAACAGTAGAAGACTTGGCAGTGACCATCAAGTGCAATGAGAGATAGTGCAACTTCGCTGATAGGCCTACTATAGGTTAAGTGTATATGAATCGTCTGTTGAAACATTTTCCACGCGATGTTTATTTAGTTTAATATTGTATTTGCGAGAGATGAACTTTGTTAATTTAATTCTCATGGCGAATGGTAATATTTAACAACGAACTACATAATGGTCTTTAAACCGACAACTGGTTGGTGATGTCGATATGAGATGGATAGGTGATCTCGGAAGATTTGCATACATGCAGCGGTTTGTTACGTGACCCGCTGCTACAAAAGAAGCGAGTGTTTCTCGATCCGCCCGCGCGTCGCGCGAGACAACGCGCGTTTTAATTGCGCTGGAAATTGCATTTTCGACTGACGAGATGGGACCGACGACGGAAGTTTGGCTGATGAACTCGGCGCATGTGTGCAGGCAGGATGTGAAAATCAGCGACGACGTGTCGGGTGGATCTGTGAGTGTGTATAGCTACTGCAGCTGTGCTGGCAGCGTCCTTCGTCTGCATGGCGGGAAATGAGCGCCGGTGTTGCCGAGTTACGTCAGCAGCGCGTCATCATTCCTAGCATGCTGTGCGCGCTCAAGCACCTGCTAACGATGACGTCAGTTGATTTTACGCGCCACGACAGATTTGCAATGCTGGTTTTTGCAGTGGATGCTTTATTCGCTCACCAGGCCCTCCCTAACTAACAAGAATGAAATAGATTGAAGTGTGACTTATCGGTTTCCATTATGTCCCTGCATTTACGTCGGGTCCGGTTACTAATTTACTTGCTACTTGGATGGGTGACAGCTAGTCTGAAAGCAGATAACTATTTCAGCACGTATACCACACTAACCAATCACCAAGGCCAACTCAGCCTTTTATCCCTAGAGATAGATTACCGGCTTGTCTGGCTAATGGGACGAACACCTTCACACGCGTTGGTTGGCATTGCACGTGATCGGACACGGCAGGCGACGCTCCGTATCCTTGAGATGGATTTCTTGTGCACGCTTTAACAACCCTTTAACCTTTTTGTAACCCCCATTAGCATCAAGGCATTTTTGCTAACTAAAGCTGTGTCTCAAACCAATCGGCAAAAATCATCATCAGTTGGCAATATATTGAGGAAGAACGGCTTATGGTTTGATCGTGATGGCGTATGACTGGTGGCTGCTGGTAATGTGTCGTCGCCGGGGTGTCCATTAGTGCTCGTTGTCGACTGACCTGTTCTTCGCCAGGCGGCGCTGACTGCACTGAGAACATACCGAGAGAGCACTGCGTAGAAGGGTAAGCGGAGCTGGGACTTGAGTGATTACTGCATCGGTAGAAGACTGCAGTGCTCAAACACTAACAGGACTCGACACATGCAGCGTCGAGCGCAAGCACTCGTCGTCGTACAAATGCGTCGCGCGCTCACTCACCGACGAAATGGACGACGAAAGGAAATACACGACACATAAGTTGCTACAAGAACAAAGTTTCTCCTCAAAGATAAGATTTTCAGACAAAAACCTTTCGCCATTAAAAGAGAAGTAAATAGGCGTGATTTCGTTAGTTTTCCACTGACTGTTGGTGTGTAAAATGACAAGGAATTACATCCTACGCCTCTACGTCTCATAGGCCTACATTTGCTCTTGGATCCGTAATAGACTGTAACCGTTCATGCAGTGCATTCTGACATATTTTCGGTTAAAATTGCTACGCCGCAGTTACTTTTGCCTTGGGGAACGTTCACGCTAATTTTGCTAAGATTGGTACTTTTTTTGTTTTTTAGTTAGTATCGGCCTGTTAACAAGCAAACTTATTGCCGACGAAAAAAGACCACTCGTTTGGGAACATTATTATTCGCAATCTGTATGTGTATATTAATGGGATTTAATAAAGAGGACTCGTGGGGGACATTTTTCCCGAGGGGTTACCGTCTCAGGACGGCTGGCGTCGTATTCTGAGCGGTGAACTGGGATCAAGTTGAGCGATAAGTGAACTGCACGGTTGACGTTATGAGCCTTGACCAATGACAGGAGTATAGCCATGCATCTCGCCGGTGCTAAGTGCACGTTAGCCGCGGCGACCTGTCTAGTTTCATTTGTGTCCAATTGCATTATGAGTCTAACAGTCGCTGCAGCATTGACTGCGGGCCGAAAGCAGTCTTTTCGTCAAAACTATTTCACTTCTCGACCCACGATGCTGCAGCTGCAAGCAAGAATGTAAGGAAGACTCAATGCTTAATTCACACTGCAGCTTAAACCACACTGTTACCGTTTTCACAGTTTTCGGCTGCAGTCGTGCGTCATAAAGCAAACGACGGTGTAGTCTAGGCAAGCTATAAATGTGGTTTTACTACGATACCACACTGTCGGGAATGGTATAAGCTCACACTGCGTTCTGACTTAACCGCTCCAGCAGTGCGGCATTTAGTAAAGAATAGGCTGAAAAGAAAAACTTTGTCATGTTGCTTTTGTGTTCTGCTATAATGATTTTGTTTTGATGATCATTTTACTGATTTACGCAATAGTTGAAGGAATCGTGCAATTCGGTTTCAATTCAGCCATCTCACACATGACGACGACGACCGGCATGCGTGCATGCATGGACGCCGATTGGGAACTGCAGGCATGTATATTCGGTCGTCGACGGTCACCGTGCATGCACTGCAAATCGTGCTTAAATCCGCTCATTCTGACAAGTCGAAATAGTACAGGTTTGGCTAATGGCTATATTGATAGAGGCACAGATCTGTGGACAGGATCAGGACAGCGGAAAACCTCGGCGTGTGCATGACTGCAGATTGACGGGTCTGCGAGACGTCACCATCAAGCACCGCTGCATTGCGTCCTATATAAGCCTACGCTTTGTCACCGGCACAACTCCGACAGTGCAAGCATGCAGACCTAGGCGACAGCGATGCTTTTGCATTCAACCCCTCGACTTCGTATGTCGATATATAGTCTGATAATGCGGGAGACCAACATCTCACTGCAGTAATGTGACAGACTGGGAGCTGGCTTTGATATATAGCACATGACATGATGTGGACAAAGATGATCAGGATAGACTCTTGCAGTTGCTAGAAATGCATGCTGGCAGGAGTTGTGGCTTTTTTGGAGAACCGTCGACTGACTTGGGCGAATACACCGTTCAGCGTTTCAACCAGTGTTTGAATTGCCGGGGAATTGAGGAATTGAACCCTCCAACTGTTTTCTCAACCCCCTAACACACTGTCAAATTATGTACAAAAGGGTCAGTTATATACTGTATACATGTAATTTACATCACAATTTTGTTCGGTCTCTGACCATTGAAAAGTTTAACCCCCCAACTAATTTTTCACAATTCAAACACTGCATGCATGGGTTTAACCCATACCATGGGCATATCGCAACTCACCAAGTTAATTCATCAAGTCAACCATTTCACACAGAAATGATATGCGCTATATAAATTTTCATTTTACTTACTTACTTACTTACTTAGAAAGCCAAACGCTTCACTTTCCTTTCACCATAAATGCAGCTTAACGCTTTGAGTAAAGCCGTGCAGAAAAAAGAAGTAAAGTATTCTGCATTTATTTGCTGCTTTAACATTCGTCCTATGTTCTGCAAAAATGTTTTTCACTACTAAGACCGAAAATGGGATTTGACCAAACGATGAGATACGAGTAGAAGTTGCTATGGCGATGATCCCGCGTTTAGCACTATGCTACAGTCGTTGAAGCATGAGAGTTAATCCTATCCCATGCACACCCCAGTGACCCACTCCTGAGACGGGACTGCAAAGCTGTCTGATCCGCACGCGTGGCGCTATCCGTCACACAGTGTATTTAACGCGTCGATAAAGCGGCATTCTGTCGTGTTCGTGTAATATTATTGTTATCGAGGTCTATAGTAGGCCCACTGCAGCGACAGCGCGATGACTGAATGCATGCATAGTCGCACGGCACGGCTGCTGAGGCTGCTGATGTTAATTCTCCCGTCATCATTTTGACACCACGTCACGTCCGTCTCTGCAGCTTCAATACAACATGGCGGACTCCAGGCATGATGGAATGATGATGTCACGCGCTTCTTTCATACAACGGTGATGAATCTATGCGCGTTGATGTGTGAAAAAATTATCTCGTTTACAAGAGATGAATAACTATATGTAGAAAGAGCATTTTGTACAGCGCATTACCCATATGCTACCAAGAAAATGATTCCATCCCCGTATATTCATTGAAAATGCGATTTCCTCGAATTCACAAAAACTGATGACATAACTTTGCGTTTCATATTGCGCCTTAACGAACTCCATCTTTTACTTGCTAAAATATACACTGAACAATTAAGTTGGGGTTTTATTCGCTAACGATAAAGTGAAGAATCTTAAGAAATAAAAAAATAATTTAGGATCTAAAAATATAATTTGCTTATAACTGCATGCAGGGGTTTGTCTCAAGCTTTTTGGGTGTCATAAATCGCTGTATTCCTGCACTGTATGCCAAGTTAATTCAAAAAAATAAAAAGCTGGCTCTAATTGGCTATATTTTAGCGTATATATATATATAAGAAATACGCGATATATCTGGAAGAAGATCCGCAAGCTGTTATTCGGCTTGCTAATTCGTTTTGGAATATAGCGTTATGCGGTGGTGATGCACGAACTACAAAGACGGCCGTGAAATAAACCGATAATTTGCTGTCAATTAGCTGCATGAGTTTATCGTTATTGGTCGAGGCGAGTATTTGATGTTGTCGTCGCCTCTCTATTGCTCGTCCGTGTCTGTGTCCTCCAGCCATCAGCTGACAGCCTGCGTCCAAGCATCATTCTGTTTGTTTGTAGCCGATTTCCAGATTGGTTTACGTTACGTCGCCACATCACATTAGCGGAATAACGCAATCGCGCCGGAAGCTGCCCAGCCTATGCGCCGTCCTGTGTAGAATTACCAGCGTGACAGACAGCGAGATACGAGAAGCTTTATATGCGAGAAGCTCGTCGTCTTACGGCGTTGATAGACGTTGAGTTTGTGTCGAACTATATACTGAGCCTAGAACGAGAGACAGTGACAATAAATGTGGTAGGCTACACGAGACAAAACTGATCTTCATACAGCACACATTGCAGTGATCCATCCATCCATCCATTCATCAGAGCTGTCTATCATCATCATCAGTGCATGGCGTTAACTAGACGAAAAGCAAAAATGGCACCGGTTTTTTACATCACTGTCACAGTGTCACTGCTATAGAGACAGCGTTCACACCAGTTCTTATAACGGCTATGGTATTATTGGCAAAGCAGGCACTGAGGCATTAACGGACGTGACGTGCCGATAGATTCAGTTGGGTCAATGTAGGACTCGCGGCGTGTGAAAATCCGATTGCATCGCGGGTAGACTAACAGAATTTCTCACTTCTCACCACACACGCGCGCCTATCTCATCGTCCGTCTCGTCTCGCGACCGGTTAACGACACGACGCGACGATCCGCGCGGCAAATCAACGACCGATCTGACGGCTCGGTTGCACCGCGCGTCCATTACACGCTGTATCGTATCGAATTTGTCGCTCGCGCCGACGGAAACGATAATGGTGGGAATTGACGTCAGTGGCGTCGCACTGCGGCGTTCCCTCGCACTACAAGCACCTGCAGATAGACGTCACACCGTAATTTCGTAGGGCCTATAAATAACCCATAAATGAGTACCGATATAATCATGTTTCTGTTGCTATGCCAGTAGATACCGACATCTATTGTCATTTATTGTAATTTTTAGGCTTTATCGGGGTTTTCTAGGCCTATATCTTCAAAAAGTAATCGCAGTACTTGTCCGTTAATTCACCAGCACCAGTACTATTATTGTTAACTCTATATCCTTAACCATAACCCTGACCTTAACCTTAAATCTAACCCTAACCCTGATCCTAACCTTAACCTATTCCTAACCCTAACCTTAACTTTAGTATATAGTTAATTTGGGCGCGGGTGAATTAACGGACAAGGACCGTAATCGGTTGCGTGTCGGGATTTAAATAGTTGAAAAAGACCGCATGCAGTTCATGCATTCATGCACGTGCATGTACTAAAAAATCGAGAGGTTTCATTGCATTTGCTGTGCACGAAATTGAAAGAGGTGCCATAGCCTAGGTAGCAACCGTCGTGTGTAAGACGGAGAGGACTGTATGGACCCCGTGACCCATCTTTGACCTAGCTAATTCTATTAAAGTGTGAGTTATATTATGCAACAGCATATAGGCCTAGACATCGTTAAATACGAGGAACGTTCTGGATAAACAGGATATACTTGAAACCAGCGTGACGCACGCTACAGACAACAATAGCCAGACTGCATGGATAGGTGAATGGGTGTTTTAACGACAGTCATGCATCCGTGGAAAAGAGGTGGATGACAGGCGGTCGGACTAATTGCCGGCTGCAGCGCTCCGTCGACGTTAATGAGGCTCGTATTACGGTCCATCGATAGATTACACGTTGTATTTCTGCAGCGGCCTTGCTCAGTCGGTCGGTCTGATTCGGCGTTTAGACGATGCTATTCACGCATGCAGGAGGTACGATTCATCTGGCTGACATGTGTCTGTATAGTCTTTGTCGTCGACGCCGGTGTCACATCAATATGTCTCCCTCATGAAAAGTCTGCCCGGGAGAAATAATCACGGAATAGATATATCTCTCCCTTATTAAAATATAAAAAAAGTCTCCCCATTATAGGATCGCCTCCCCAGAAAAGTCTCTCCCGGTTGAAAATTCATCGGTAAAAATCCGGCGACCGCATTTTTACCGATAAATTGTCGGCCGGGGGAGAGGGGGCTATTCTATAATAGAACACCGGCGCGGCCTTCGACAAAAGAAAAACTACCCCTGTTCAGTGCCCGGCCGGCGGATCCGCCCCAGCCCCAGACACTGAGAATACACTTATAGATAGCGTGTTAACACTGAGTATATGCAGTGAATGACGGACGGACGGACGGACGGACAGACATCGGACGTGATTACAGCCATTTAGTATGTCATCGCCTGTTCGTCTGTCTGTCTGTCGGTCTGTCGTCCGGTGTCTCTGCCTGGGACCCCTGCACAACGTCCATCCGTTTGTCCATCTCACATATATGCTTCGGGGCTGATCATCACCGTTAAGCGAAGTTTCCATTCACGCAAGTGACGCAACGCGCGCAACGTACGCAACGCAACGGAAGTAAAACAATATTTGACACAATTGCGATCGCTTCAATCTTTTTGGTCGTTGCGCTAACTACATCAGCTGCGTTTGCTGCGTACTTCTGTTGCGTTCTTTCATTGCGTTTATTACGTACTTTCTTGCGTGCGTTGCGTGCGCTGCGATGGATGGAAACCCCACCTTATTAAATACTGCATGCAGCGTGTCCAGCACACCGTGCAGTCTCATTGCTCGCGGACATGGTCGGTCACGTTTCTAATTCTGTAGCTGTAACTGGCAGTCTTTGCACCATGGCTTGCAACATCGATGGATTTAAGTCCACATGCAAATCTGCTCTATGCAGGGAGTTATTTAGCCTTCTTCAATTAAATTTTTGACAGACCCCAACGAAAAAAGTGGCCAGAGGAAACCCAATATATTTGGTGAAACCTGTGTTATTCCTGCATCGCTCTTATTACTTTTCATTAATTTACAGTAAACTGTGACTTACTGTGGCTTATTAAACTTCATTTTTTTTGAAGAAAAAAAAACAACAAAAATATATGATCTTTTTCACGTTTCCAAGTTTTAGAAAATGGGTAAATATGCGGCATTCATTAAACATTAAAAAGCCAAATGTGTTTCAGCTGCAGGGTTTCGCCCCTTTGAACCCTTACCAGGAGCTCTGCCCTTGGACCTCACTAGGGTCATAGGCTGCCAGAGCTCTGTTCTGTGCCACCAGAACCTGCACCCCCAACTTAGATCTAAGACCCCCAAATAAATAATTCTGCGTAACTCCCTAATCCGCCCCAGTTTTGAATGCGAGAAGCAGTAGCCCATATATAATGTGTATATATACTAGCATATTGATTTTGTTAACATAAGCCATGCAATAGCCAATAGGCCTACATTAAATTATTGCAAATAATAAATTACTCGACGCTAATTTCCATCAAATTCAGATTCAGTCTCTGCCTCAGATTCGGCCACTGGCTGACATTGTGCACTCTAAATATGCACTTAATATGCACTCAGATATAAATGCATGCAGAAACACGACCATATGCAGAAAAAAAACTTTCGGCGTTTATTATTTTATAGCGTCGCAATAACTGACCATCGCGTGCAATATTCATACAGAACTGCAAAATGACATACTCAATTGCTATAACGTGCGACGTTTTGCGCGGTAACAAAATGACAGTGCTTTTGATTTGTACATCAAACTGCGTCAGAAAAAATGACATTAATTAAGACCAATTTAATATCACGGTGAATATAAAGGCGATTATTTCGTGGGCCGGCGTGATTGGCCGCTTTGTATATATATAGTAATGGTTGAGAGGCCGATTCCGAGTAAGGTCGGCTGTTATAGCAATTGAGCTGTCATTTGATAGAGACGCTATATCAGTTAACGTCGATGAATTGCACGCGGGTGCATATTGGATAATTTGACAAACTGACTGAACTGATGTGGTCGCTCGCTGTATAATGGCGCACTGTCCAATGCACCTCTCAATACACGACAACGCGAGTGCTGCGTGATAATGTTGCATGCTTCGAAAATGGAAAGCGGATACACAACTTTTATTTTCATGTTTCTGCAATGAATTCTAAGATGAGTCTTATAATGCACGATGCTGTCATGCAAGTGCATATACGCAGGCGTAAGGTATGCTCTATACTTCATCAACTCATGGAGTTTGATCATCACAGTAGAAACGTGTTTATAGTATTCTAACAGGACTGCATAATACTGTATAGGCGACACAAAATGTGTTTTATGACAAATTACATTTTCAAAGTATAATGCAACAATACAGTCACGTGACAGAGCTGTTCATATAACTGTGCTCGCAAAAGTAAATACACATTGTCTCGATTGAAATTTTTTATTCACCATAACATAATGGTTGCTGACTTTCGACGCTTTCAAACTTTTAAAAAAGTATTGACTATAATGTTTGACTCACCATGGCCAATTGTTTTTTGTTTCCACGTTTGACGTTTTTAATTACGTACTTTTTTATTGTCTTTAATGTTAAAGGAACTCAATCGATGTTTCTATAGTTGTGATAAAATTATAAATGAACAATTATCAACTCTTAATATAAATACAACATTTTCTTATAGGTAGCTTATAACAACACATAATGTAGGCCCCTAATGGACAAAATCAGCTAGTGGCATAACCATTCTCCAAATCGTCACGACGTTTGGAGAAAGTTACTGTCTGACCAACAGATTTAGACTGCATACCAAAATCATTTTTGACTGCAATTTAGAGTAGGGGCCTACTTTTTTAGGTTTCGCCTACTATATTATATACAATCCATCTTAAAATCTCGCAAAATAAAAAATGATGCCACCTTAATTCAATTACCCAAAGTGTCGATTTTGACGTCTTATAGTTGCCATGCAGTCACTACTGACTCAAGCTCATAAACAGGTTTACTGGCTATGCCGCTGTGTTCATAGAACTAACTGACTACAAGCAGTATACGACATATCCGTGCATATGACTTTTTGCTGTTCTTTCCAGTATATACAAGTAATTTGAGCAAAGCTCACGAGACGCGCGAAAGCCTATAGCAGTTCCTGTTCGCAGGTAATCGTAGTCTATCTCCATCCATTTCGTCGTAATTCACTCTTTTGCAGCCAAAAATCGCCAAAAATCACGTTAAATCAATATTTTTAGAATTAAAGGTCATTCAAGGTGATCGATGTTAATAAATTTAAAAAGCCTGTCACCAGTGCTTGTTGTGATAAGCAGCATCTCTGTGCATCTGCAACCGTATTTACGCTACACGAGAAAATTGCGGTAAAATAACCACTTTTTAGGGGGGTAGCTGTCTTTGACGTTCGCCTGCGCCGGCCTCCTTGAACCTAGGGGTCGGGACTTCGACTGCTAAAATCTATGTTTAATGCTGAAAATTTCATATGCAGGTTGTCTTGGTCTATCTCCAGCCATTTCGTCGCAATTCGGCGTTGAAATGTGCGCTGCATCCAAAAATTGCAAAAAATTCACTAAAAACTTTTTTTAAAGGGTACAAGGTCGTTCAAGGTTATCGATGTTGATAAATCCAAAAAGCCTGTCACCAGTGCTTGTTATGATAAGCAGGATGTGTGTACCTATCTGCAACCGTTTTCACATTATTCGAGCCAATAACGGCAGAATGACGTCTTTCTAAGGGGGGTACCCCTCTTTGACGCCCTCGTTCGAGGGAAGCCTGCACCCAGTGGCACGAAATTTTGTCACGATAAACTAGAGACCTTTGGGCAGCCCACAGTGAAGATTTCGTGATCCCAGCTTGCACCGTTTTGATACAGATCACGAGTGTGACAGACAGACAGACAGACAGACGGACGGACAGACGGACAGACGGACAGACAGACACCCAGACGATGGCAAAGACGCGCGAAGCATTCTGCTTTCGCGCGTAAAAATTAATTACTATACGTGTAAACGCATGCACATATACGTAGCACAAATAATCTATACACACGTATATATTGACTATATATAATTCGCATAAATGATCATAAACCAAGGCTATACCACAGAAAATTGAAAAATCCTCCTCAATCAAGTTTATTCATATATTGCATTATATTAGGAACTCTTTATTTTTACTTTTTATAGGCTTAGTTCACAGAAATGCGAAAAACAACTATAAAAACATAACTATTTATTACATTAAACTTATAAGGGTAAAATTTAATTAAAGTCATGGCAGCTTATTCATTTTCACTTCAATCTAAAAATAAACAAATTAAAACCAAAAAAACTAGGTTATACAAAAACTTAGAAAATCCCAAAGTTAATTAATACTTATTTTTATTTATTCTAAAATTTCAATTCGCCGCATAAAACTGTGTCCCACGTTTAATTCTTTTGTAATTGCATAACGTCTTTCTTGCAGCTGCCCTTGGCTCAACAAGTGAAGCTCAAAATGAAGCTCTACAAAATAACAACCAACGACGGCGCCAGCATTTTGTGAATGGGAATAACGCCAAGGGCCAATACACTGTACATTGCGTAAGGAGCATTGTTGTTCAATTATATAAACACGCAAAGCAAATTTTCTCTGTACATGCAGAATTGAAATAAAGGGGAGGAAATGCCGAAGAGGGTTAGTATATTTTACCGCCCATACATGCTAACGATTTGGTCCAGGCGACGTGACGGCGAAGCTTAGAAGCGGCGAGAACGGATAGAGCGACGGTTGAAAAGAAGCGAATCCTGCGGGGGTGGGGGAAAACGGGAGTCCGGTGG
>Ga0209367_1002265_pt1 | contig 25217 bp, 9 predicted proteins | sample WorMetLIZISLAND2_FD_187412 | JGI IMG/M metagenome (GOLD analysis project Ga0209367, IMG submission 187412) | Marine gutless worms symbiont microbial communities from Max Planck institute for Marine Microbiology, Germany - Olavius geniculatus... ... | reverse complement strand
CCATCGCGGTGCTAACCGGGCCCGGCGTAGAGTAACTTCGTTTCATCCGAAACGCGTTACCAACTACGCCACGCCACCAAACTGTACCATAATGTAATGTAAATCTGCTTATATAAATTATAATTACATCAATTGAAATAATCCTTTAAAATTTATGATAAACTCTGACTAACGATCTGCAAAAAATGAAAAGTTTCAGTAAACAGTTCAGTATACAGCACAAAACCTCCCAGGAGTGTAATTACACAATGGCAGAAACATATAACACACATAATTAGTTACCTATGCCCAAAGAACATCATCTATACTACACCTGTGTATGTATATGTCCACAAAATTACATCATAAGTTATAATTTTAATAAATGTACAAAACATCAGTTTATACACCTGTTAAAGGCAGAAATGCAACGACTGACGCAGCAAAAACAGCAAAATCATAAAAAGGTGATATCACTCACCATCACATCGCCTAACTGTCAATGTGCTATTGAATAATATAACCTTTTTATGTTTTGTACATTTATATTTGCTGTTTTATTTTAAAAGTAACGTTCTTCCTGTTGGTGGTCAACTAAGTAAGTAAGTAAGTAGTCTACATTTGTAATGCGCCATATGTCAAAACAGAGGTTCGAATCGTAGGCGCGGAGGGTAACAGTAATGATCCATCCATCTTCCACGGCCACAAAGACACAGAGCCTTACATATTTCATGGTAACGACCTTGACCTTACCACTGTACTCAGCATATGTGGTTACCTATTGGTGGTCCATTGTAACCATGCATCTAACTTGCACCATTACAGATACATAAAGCCTCAAATTTGCCATGGATGTTAAAAACTAAAAGTTCACTGCTCCGTGTCACGTGATCTGTAGGCAGGGGGTACAAAATGACCACATATTTGGAATTCCCAAGTCCATATTGCCTATTCACTATACAACTTCTATGAAACTGCGATGACGATTAAGGGCCGTTTGTAGGTGAAAATTTTATACATTGGCATGCTTTTCAAGGCCAAAACGTTGACTGTGCATGCCCCATGTCACGTGACCTGTAATCAGGGGGTAGAAAATGACCACATATTTGGAATTCCCGCAGCCATATTGCCTCTTCATTATGCAATTTTTATGGGGCTACAGCGACAATTAAGGGCCGTTAATAGGTGAAAATTATATACAAGAGCATTTTTGGCTGAAAATTTCTAAGTCCGTTTTTGGGCCCAATTTTCTAATTTGGAAGGATTTTTCAGGGATTAAATATTAACTTTGAAATTTTGTTCCCAAAAAGGTTTGACCCTTGCGTGAGGTCACATCGTTTGAGCCATCACACATGAAAATCTGCAGGGTGGTCTCACCTGTAGATGTGTCATTAAAAAGTTGACCATAAAACTGAAAAATTTTCGTTATATTTCACCCATATGCTGAGAAGCCCCCAATGGACGGATTTGCATGAAATTTTGCACTGGGGGTCATCTCGCTGATGTTATCACTTGTTTTAAATTTTGTGTCGATTGGTTGAGGGGTCTCCGATCTGCAAGGCGTCAAATTTCGCCATTCTCCATTGACTCAGCCGGTCGCCATTAACACAAGGCTGAGCTACCGTGCACCTGTGATAAAACTTTTACAGGAATATGACACAAGAGCCAATTAACAATCATTGACACTTTAACTGCAATCCGAATCATGATCCACAAATTCTTTAAAAGTTCTGCCTATTTGTAATGTGCACAGAAGCAACACACAATATTATTATTTGCTAAATAACAGCACTTTGTTATTACTAAGCAAAAAATAAATAACCTCGAGCTGGTATCGTGTCGTTTCTTTCTCGCTGGCACCCCTGCACCAGTTTTGACATCAGCACCTTGTACGTCACCAGCTGAAGTATATTCTGCTGATTTCCTCCTGTGCCTGTGTGGCTTAACCGAGAGTCCACCTTCAGTCGGTTCTTCACACTTATCTTCACGACAAACTCGGCCATTTAACAAGCCGGCAGAACCTCCCACAGAATTCTGACTGGAATCCTCTCCAATCCTGTCACCAGCGCTCTTCCACCAGGCTTTATGGCTCGAGTGTGTACGCCTTCGACGGTGATGACCAGATGTGTGTTTCACCGGTGAACTGGACTCTAGGGAAGCTACGGCCGGAGATGCCATATGCAGCTTAACAGAATGATTTTCACTTTGGCTGTCAGCAGCTGTGGTACCGACTGCATCGAAGTGGAGATGCTGATATTCATCGAGAGTTACGTTCAGGCTTGGTGCTCCTGAACTGTGTGAAATTTTGTCAGTTTCACCAATCACATCCTTACTAAGCTGTGCGTCAGATGCAGAATCGAAATCCAGTTCAGGAACACTGGTGCTTGGTTTATCAGTGATGGTAACTTGGGCATCTGTGATCGATGTTTCAACGATGACGCCAGTGCCAGCACAACTGGATTCATGTATGAACTGTACATCTGCGGCATCTTCAAAATCATTAACAGCATTAGTGATAAAATCCGGTTCAAAAGGATTGGTGTTTGCTTCATCTGTTACCAAAATTTCAACAGCGTCACCAGCACAAGTGGACTTATGTAAAAACTTCACATCAGTACCATATTGAAACTCATAAGTGTTGTTCATGAAATCCGATTTCAAAGGACTGGCGCTTGCTTCATTGGTGATCTCTTCTTGTTCATCTGTTGCTAATGCTCCAATAGTGTCACCAATACTAACACAAGCAGATTCAAGTAAAAAATGTACAGCTGTAGCATCTTCAAAACTGTTAGCAACATTACTGATAAAATCCGGTTCAGGAAAATCGGTGCTTGCTTCATCGACGATCTTGCCTTGTTTATCTGTTACCAACGTCTCAGCTGTCTCACCAATATCGGCGTAAGTGGATTCATGTAAGAACTTTACACCCGTATCATCCTGAAACTCACTAGAGACATTATTGACGAAATCGGGTTCAGGCAGATTGCTGCTTGTTTCATCGGTAATCTCTCCCCATTCATCTGTTACCAACACTTCAACTGTGTCACCAGCACAAACGGACTTATGTAAAAACTGCACATCGGTCACATTTTGAAACTCATTAGAAGCGTTATTGGCGAAATCCGGTTCAAGAGGATTCATGCTCGCTTCACCAGCGATTTCTCCTTGTTCATCGGTTATCAACGTTTCAACAGTCTCAGCAATACCAGGAGAAGTAGACTTGAGTAAGAAATGTACAGCCATAGCATCTTCAGTATTGTTGAAAGCATTAGTGATGAAATCCGGTTCAGGAAGATTGGTGCTTGCTTCATCAGTGATCTCGGCTTGTTTATCTGTTACCAATGTTCCAGCAGTCTCACCAATCTTAGCATAAGTAGACTCATGTAAGAACTTCACATCCTTAGCATCTTCAAAATTGTTAGACGCATCAGTGATAAAATCCGGTTCAGGAAAATTGGTGATTGCTTCAACGACGACCTCTCTTTGTTTATCTGTTACCAATCTCCCAAAAGTCTCACCAATATCGGCATAAGTAGACTCGGATAAAAACTGTACATCGCTAGCATCTTGAAACTCATTAGAAGTGTTAGTGCTGAAATCCGGTTCAGGAGGACTTGTGCTTGCTTCACAGGTGATCTCTCCTCGTTCATCTGTCACCAACATACCAGAAGTATCATGGGATTCATACAGAAACTGGTATTTGTTAGCATCTTCATAACCGTTAGAAGCATCAGACACAGGGGTTTCATCTTTAACGAGCTGCATAGCTTCATCACAATCAACAGTTGGTACATCCACGGCTTCAGTCAAGTTTACCGGACGCTCGTGTCCATCGATGCAGACTTCAACACCGCCTGCAATCTCGGACTGCAGAAAGCAGTCAGATTCAGCAGTGGCATCAGCTTCTGAATTACCAGCATCCATGACCATCTCATGCCAGTCGGGATGAATTACGGCTATCTCATCTGGATCTGCCACACAGCTCTCACTGTACTGCTTGTTGGACAAGCTGAGCGTTTCAGTGTACACGTACTGAATCTCAGTAGCATTACTGCTATCATCTGCTCCAGAGAAATCATCACTAACTGCGCTGCCAGCAACCGATTCAATTCCATGCCCTTCTGCTGACTCTATGTCTGCTTTTGTATCGCCAGCCTCAGTCAAATGATCAAACTCACGACGAGTGTTATCGTCTAGGGTCAGACACTGAATTAAGTCATTCACAGGCTCATATTTCATGTGTGAAAGCACTGCAGGGCTCTCGCTCTCTGCAGCAGTAATGTCTTCATTGGCAACTGCATCACAGTCCACTGTGTCGTATTTACAACTATCTGCTTCTGCGGAAAAGGTCTCGTCAACGTTGGCCACTTTCATATCACAACCTTCATGCGGAATGGGCTCAGCATCTGAGACATTGTTCAGAATACCTGGGCTCAGTTTGGGCATGCATTCACTTCTGCAGGAATCATTCTGTGCAGGTCCTACATCAAAGTTATCTAATGGATCCAGTGCAGGTAAACTATTTGTACAACTGTATTCTGCTGGACTCTCACCCACAGTACATAAAGTTTCCTTAACACCTGAAGTCTCTTTGCTCAGTACATCATTCAATTCATCACTAAGAATCACTGTGAGGTTTGACTCGTTGACTGCATCACTATCATTCGCCAACTGACTACTGCCCACTTCACAAGGCTCCGTAACTGTGCACTCAGAGTTTACAACAGTTTCCAGAGCCGACTTCTTGCTGCAATTTTTTCTTCGTTGCGCAGTCTTCACCGATTGGCCAAATATATAGGAACTACTCATCAGTCTACTGATTTTCACCGGCCTCGAACGTCGGCTCACTAACATTCTATTAAAATTCACGTCACTGTTCAGTTCATCACACTTGGAAACAGATGCCACATCGACCACGTTACAAGACTCCGTCTCAGCATTTTCAACTCTTACTTCAGAAACTTTCTCTTTTGCTCTGCAGCGACGTTTACCCAAATGTGATTTTGGCACGACCTTTCGACATTTCCTTATCTTTTCAGCATCATCTGTAAACACGCCATTGTGTACACCTACTTCACTCGCAGGCTTATGACCTTCTTCTTCTTTGAGCAGAGTTTCAGGCACAATGGCTGATACTTTATTACAATTATTTTCACAAAAATTAACTGCGGTAAAGCTATCTTCATCCACCCTACTGTCTACAGTTCCATCTGCTCTATTAAAAATGTTCTCTTCCAGTGCATCACTGCCCTTGTAGAGAATTCGAGCAGTTCTAGACCTTCGGTTGTCTGCTCTCCGTGTCTTTGACACACCAGACAAACTGCTGCAGTCTGCAACTGAAACATTTTTATGTTTCAAGTCTTTCCGTTGGCTGATGCAACTGTCACTTGAGCCAGCATATTCAGGAATGACTATGTTGTTTAGCACAGCTGCCAAATCAGTAACGTTCTTTCTCTTTCGCGTTCTTTTGTTGCTTTGTTTCACTGCATTTCCAGGTTTGCAGATGGTTAGCGAAACTTTTGGTTTCCGTCGAGAAACCTTGCATTTGCTAATTCCTATGCCCTGATCAGATTCACACTCTGCACCATGATCTGACAGGCTTAGAACCTGCCATTGTTCTGTACTAGCTGTGCCGGTATATCTTGCAAGACGCAACACAATGTGACTAGATGTTTGTCCAGGAGATTTCGCGTCATTGGCCAACTTTGCTCGACCAAAATGAAGAAGCTAAAAGTAGAACCATAACACAAGAAATAAAATTCATCACAACAGAAGTGGTAGCTGTAAAATGCATTTATCAAAACATGTCAACAACAATGCAAAATTTCAACAATATTAATACACAAAAAGAATATACTTGTATGACCGATCAGATAATTAACAGAAATAACAAGAAAAAAAGACAACAGCTAAACTTAACTAGAAATTTGGGGCAAAGCCCAACGTGAGTCCGCCCGGCGCCCTAAGTCCGATTGGGGAAAATTGAGGGGGGGGTAAAAAGGAGGGGAGAATTTCCCCGGCATCAAAGTCACGTGGCTCGAACTCAAATGCATTGGCATACGCCGAACGCGCATTGTCGACTTAGGGTAGGTCAACATTAGCGCTTATAACTTGGTCCCTAGTGGACGAAATTTCGCAAAATTTTTTTGTTCAACGCAGAAAGGATCGCTCTCGTCAACGCCGTTTAGATTATGTCGTTATCATCATCGGTTCCAGAGATATATGCGCTCAAACTCGAAAGTTGTCGTAAATCGCACGATTTTTTAACGTTTTTTGCCCTCCCAAATTAAAGGGGGCAGTGCCCCCAAAATTTGTACTTGCGTTAACACCCCAACATAGAGACACGTCAAGTGCCAAAGTTTCGTCGGGCTACACCCCCTAACTCCGAAGTTATAAGTGCTAATTTATTACATTTTAAGCCAATTTTTGACCCCCTTTAAAAAAAGTTGTAAAGAGGGCCGCCGTCCCTGGTAGGGGTGCACTAGTAAGACTTGGTCATTCTCTAGCGCGTGTAAAAATTTGGGAGCGCAGCACCCCCTAGGGGCCGAAATATGTTTTTCCGAAATATGCGCTTTAGGTGGGTACGAGTTCACATCGAGATCTCCAAGGTCACTGGACCAAAGTTCACCGGACTTGTTTCGCCTAACGCAGGAGGAATCGCAGTAGATAAAGTAAAAATCCGATTTTGAAAATCTTCATCCGTTCCGGAGATATTCGCCGCCGAACTTCGAAGTCGTCCGAAATCAGGCCAAATTTTGCATGTTTTTTGCCCCCGAAATTTTTTTGGGGTGTGCCCCCCAAAATTTTGGACGGGCATTATAAAATTCGGCCTAGTACTGACCACCGTGCAAAATTTCACGCCGGTCGGCCTACGCATCTCGGAGATCTCGCACTCGGATAAAAAAAAATAATAAATAAAACATCTGGGCTAAAATTTAAGTCCGCTCCGCAAGCTATCGCTTTCGGGCGGACTAATTAAATGATGAACAACGTGGAGTTGCAGCTGCAAACACACTAGCAGACACTACCTTGTCTACCATAGTCACGTTTCTTCACATTTTTTATGACAAATGTTCAGCATCCATGTATCATGTTGACACATACGCCGATATGCAAATAACGTCTACAGAAACACAAGACAAGTAACATTATTCTTGGCATGCACTACTTTGGCTACCAGCAAATGTTCAACAGAAATTACTACTAAGTAGAGCTGTCGAATTACAGTGTTAACTTAACATGTTAAATTCGTTAATGCGTCAAAGAATTAATGTGCACAGAAAAAAATGCAAATAAAAAAAAATAATGCACATACGTAAATTCACTAAATTTTGAATAGAAAAAGTTCAAATATTCCATTAAACTGTGGTTATTTGACGATCAAATAATATTCAAGTAGCTAAAAATTGCTTTGTTGTCATTCCATCACTACTGTCATGGTCCTGCGACACAGCCACGCGTTCCTCGGTCATCATTCCAGTCATCCTGTCAATGTAGTCCACCTACAACTTCAGCAACATAATGATACATTAATTAATGCATTAATGCATGCATATGCGTATTAAAAACACATGTGCATGCATTAACGCCCCTAGAAAAGTCATGCTTCGACAGCACTACTATTAACCAATAAACCAATACTCGACGTTATAAATTCATAACTATCAAAATCAGCAATCGCAAAGTGCACCTACTCAATAGTGTAACAAACATCTAGCTACTTTGTGTGTAAATTATGGCAGTTACGGACTTTTGTTTTCTTGCTGACAACTATTGTTGAAGGGATGAAAAGGGGGCAATAAAACTGACTTCTTCTTTTCCAGTAATGTACATATCTTCTTGCGAGATATGTTGTACATGGCAGATGTGCATGAAGTGACGGAAACAACTGCAAGACACAAAGAGACAAAAATGTCCAGCCTAACACTATACAGGCAAAAATTTAGTTACGCCACTGTAAGGCCAGGGGAACTGGGTGGAAATTACTATAACAGCAGTATACTGATCCAATGATTATATTTACCATGCGCAAATCACACACGATCAGATGGCATACTTTTAATCAACTGCTTTGGCAGCACTAGGCAGAATACATAGTACAGTTTAACGTTTGGCCTACTGGCAATAATCAACCACATGATCAACTGAAAAATGTGTATGTTTAATAACTTATTAGGTCACTTAGGCATAATCGGATGGCTTGGTATTCGGTTTCGATTAATGTTAATGTTTACTACGACAAACCACCGGCCAAGAAACCAACCACAGTGTACGTCCTTAGATGACATAGGCCTAATGCCAACCAAGATGTCATACAATCCACTTCAGAAGTTCAGACCGTACGCAGGCACAAAAGTTAACTGCAACTTCAATAGACAGAGAACACTTTCTGCGCCACATTGGACCGTGCGTGCGCACAGTCAATAAGTGATTTCGTAAACACGTGACACCATTTTCAAAAGTAGGTCAAGTGAAGTAAACAAAGCAGGAGGCGTGGCAGGTACACGTTATTGCTGTGCATTTATGCAGGTTTTTGGGCAGTTAATGTTTGTATACGAAGTTGAAAAAAGTTGTATATATTTATAAAAGCAACACGTATAGTTGAAAATAGTTCTCATGAGGCTTTACAGCAAACGGTAATTAGCATGCAATAACGTCTACCTGCCGAATAGCATGATAAGGCCTATCAACGATCAGGCGGTAGGCCTATGAATGAGCTGAGCCAGGATCGTGGTGATGGCCCTAAAGCCGGTATGAGCGGAGCAAGTGAGGTGGCCCGAGCCTGTAACGGAGGTCCTATAACGGTGGTCCAGAACAGATTCTGAAACAGGAACATCTTCCACCTCACACCAGGAAGCAACTGTCCCCTATGTCGCACTATAGGTGGATCCAGGTTCCAGGCCTTTCATTTTTAGGGCAGGTCAAACATCAAAAGTGGGACAGTTTTGACGCACTGTCCCCTTGCCAGATAGTTTTTGATATTTCAATGTCGAAATTGCATATTTTTATTGACTCTTAGGTGCTTTTTTATCTTTGTGTCCAAAAAAATTACATAAAAATACGTTACTTATACGTACTTTGTTACTTGCTTTTACATAAACACAGCTAGAAATTGAAGTCAGTGAGGAAAACTTGTTTCCCAAAGGCTCAAAATCAAGGCCAAAAGCTGCTAGCAGGGGTGGGCTTCTTAACCGGAGAGGCCAGTCCTGGGTGGAGCCCTGGCGGCAAATGCTTTTCGGGCATAAAAAGTCCTGAAAATGACTGCAGTTGATATAAGTTTCGTTAGTTTTACAGCACAAATTTATAATGCATTGCATTGGCAAAGAAATGCAAAGGGCAAATTTTGGCATGTTGGGGGGGCATGGCCCGCTTGGCCCCCTTTCCTCCTAAATCCAGCCACTAGGGCCCATGTACACTATATGAGCCTATATCTTCTTCGACCCAGATACAGCCGTAGCCCTGGCTTTCATAAAAACTGCTTTAATGCTTCCATAGTCCAAGCCTCCACAATTTCAAATGTCAAAATACTCTTATAGGCACTGTGGAAATTTTAAAAAGCATAATTATACTGTTAACAGGACAAAATAATAGCGTTACAGCGCAACCATAACAACGGCACTACGGCTTTGTTTATATTACTTGACCTCATGACCCGCGACGTCGTAGGTGGGCGGAGTCTAGTTTACGAAATGGCTTGTAACACCATGGATACTGATCAGTTATCACTAAACAGATTCTGTGCAGCTTACTTGCAACAAACAACTGACGACGAATTCTGTTTCTGTCAGTAGTCGATCATGCATGCACGCGTGTGTCACAAAACATGCAAATTAGTGAGAGTTCTCCATACAGTAAATTTCATGCGTAAACTATAACAAACTTTAATTAATCACAGCGATAATAAAACATACAACATAGAATAGCTAAATGCATAGAATAAATAACTGAACATTGCAAAAAATAGAGTTGAGCTATACTATCGATTTAGCGGGTACCGGTAAGCACAAACGATACTCAAAATTTCATCTTCGAAAAAAATATTGTAATAATTAAACATAGTAAAAATTATTGCGATACTTTGTAAATCGCGATAACTGTATGCGACAGTTATAGGGCAAGCATGTTATGGTTTGTTTCCTTTCAAAATGTTTTTGTTATCACGTACGTATAGGCCCTTTGTGAATTGTGATACCGGTAGCAGGGTTTTCAATAGCGGACGTTTGAGCGTAAATGCGCCCAAAAATTTCAGCCCGCACGCCCAAATTTTAAGACGTGCACGTCACGACGTCGAAAGCAATCTGCTTCATATTATGTTTACTTGTCTATAATAACTGTGAATTGACGTCAGAATATGTTTTCGAATGTTTCGTTGCTTTAAAAAAATTTCGCTGACTGTTTTTGTTTCTAAATACTTCATTTCATGAAGACGAGGCACGGCAACCATATTAATTCAGGTCTATTATGTGAACAGTTCTGATCCAGAAACTGCGATCTACGTTTTGCATAAAACTAGTAGAATTAAATGTTGCTAGTTTTTACAAGAAAGCCCAGCTGTCGCAAAGGAAGACGTGCTACAGCCTGTGAAGTTTCTGTTCCACTACTGTCATTCAAGGTCATCCAAGGTCAATAATTTTTTGTATGTCATTTAAAAGCCAAAGCCAATAGGCATATGTGATTTTTTTATTAGTAATTAATATTAACCTTGGCCTTATTTCTCATTGTTTTTGAGATATGGCCACTTATAGCTTAAACCTTTCCCTTACAAATTGTGGCCAAACCACTGCAGATGGAGACATGATTACTACTGACAGCCTATAAGAAAAAGGCACCGCCCTATCCGATGGTATGATCGTAGTTTAGCCACAATACCGCACGGTTGGCATACCATAGTGCATTATGACCTTTGAAGGTCATCCATGGTCAATGATTTTCATGTCATTTGGAAGCCAATATGCGACTTTTTTGCAATAGCAACCTAGGGTCTATCTCGCACCGTTTAACCACAGTACATCCATGACAGACAAACCAACACACAAACCGACAGACAGACGACAGTCGTGTTATAGACGCGCTATACAGCATAGCTGTAGTGCGTAAAAACCACGACCTATGTTGTTGGTGCGTAAGTGACACATATGTCGTAGGGCCTAAGTAGCGTTTTGCATTAAGTTTTTGCTCGAGTTTCTTTGTAGGCCTACTGCATGACTTCCAGATTTTGTACACTGACGTCCATTTTTTTAGCCTGGAAGTCACGACGTCCTGAAAATTCAGGTTCATTGAAAACCCTGACCGGTAGATATCGGTATTCAATAACTTACAGTCGTTGGCAAACAGGCTCAGCCTTATTAATAGCTGCTGAGGTGCTCGCGACAAATTGCGCTATAGGCCTAGGTTACAATGAAATTCACTGTAGGATGATTGAATCGATTTGTTTTTCTGGATCACAGGTCCCGCCCCCCTATTCCAAACTTTTGGATCCGCCAGTGAATAGGCTACATCCGTTACAGACGACGACGGACGGCAGACAGTCGACATACAGACAACAACCGTACCATAAGCTCGATCGTTACTTAAGTAGCCTACGGTCGGCTACGGACCAAGGTTGACTTCGAAAACTCGTACTCATATTTTTAGTTGGAAGCAAATGACGCTAGAAACAGTGTATCAACACCTTAAGCCCAAATCCCACTACTTTGATTTATCACACTACAAACTGAAGTGTAGGCTATGACATCTACATGTCGCAATGCTGTGAATAGGCCTATGTCACATCATTTCGATTTCTACTGCACACATAGACGTAAGCCTAAACAATTGAATAAACATTGCTGTGGATTCGATAATACAGACTTTTGATGTGCTGTTGATTAGTTATAGGCTACAGCAAATCCAGAACGAGTGGCGTCGTGGCGGGGAGGCGGGAGGGGCAAAGGAAAAAAAGCAATAGCCCCCCTCCCTCCCTCTAAATTTTTGGTTGTCCGAAAATTGTCCAAAAATCTTTTTCTTGTCAGAAAACTTTTAACAAAAGATGCCAAATTTGGAGCTAAAAACCCTACTTTGAAGAAGTTGAAAAGTAAAAAGGAAAATTTGAGCACCCATAATTTCCCCTGTCGGAAATTTGTAGGGCTTAAATTTGCAGTATCTGTCGGAAAATTTCATCGAACTGTCCTGCCCACTTTTTTTAGCTCACGACGCCGCTGTTAGAACTAATCCAAGCGAGAGGAGTTTAGACTTTCGATGAAAGCATTCTGGTGGCGCGCATAGTGTTTGTTGGCGAATGCGAATGCGAAGTCATCATGCAGTTAGGCCTACAGGAACGCCTCTCTTTATCTTGTGCGGAATCGTCTTAGGCACCATCGTAATGCAGTCGATGATCGGACAGACCGATGCACACAGCGTACAGCCTTGACACACAAACGGAGCCAGGCAAAAACAAAATTTCAAAGTCTTCTTTATAGGCCTAGGCAGCTATTTAATATAGTGGCTTCTATCCCTATAGCTAGTTGGCCCAGTTTGCGCCAGTGAAAAATAGGGGGGAGTTTTGTTAAGCGTGTAAATCAAAATCCCCCTATTTTTCACCAGGCAATCTATACCTTTAACAAAACTCTCCTATTTTTAAACTGGACAATTAAAACCCTAAACAAAACTTTTCCATAGAGGAAGAAAAACCCGAAAATGGAGGGGGACTGGGTCCGAAAATGGGGGAATCTAAACCCAGAAGTGAAGAAAGGGAAGTTGCGACCGATTTTGATTCCAGATTTGGGAAGGATAGAAGCCACTGATTTCATACCCCGTTTACACGACGAAGTTGGCTCATCGAGTCAGGTCGTCAAGCCAACTGGATGAATGCTTGCAATATCTAATATGTTTAATATAACTCAAGCATTCTTCAAGCCCTCATTAAGCCAGTTGGGCGGATGCTTGAATGAATGTATGAATGAATATGTCAATTGGTATAGCGCCCAATTAGAGAAGACCTCAAGAGCGCTCGCAGCCAAATAAATGGTTTGATGTGTGGTTGATAAACGCTTGACGAACCATGCCACTGCAAAATTAATCTATACAATCTAGTTTGTGTTTGTCAGGCTTGCCGAACAAGTTTTGTCGTGTAAACGGGGTATCAATCAAACGAAGCACGGATTCCAAATTTGGCAGAATAGCCTACGCTAGCTCTCAATGCAACTGAGTTAACCACTATTGACATAAGAATTCAAAAACAAAATTTTGTTCATAACCATAACCTTTTGCGAATGACTGTAAATGGAAGTGGTCATCTCGCTCTAGCGGGATTTCCCATTGCTGTCGCCGGGGGAAACGAAACTCGTTTATTGGAATTGTGTGAATAGGCCTACCTGTACAGTCATCGGTGACACGCGGCAGATGCGTTTCAACGTCAAACGAAATGGCTTGATATCCCGAGTCGTTACACGTCATGTAGCATTTGCCGCAGTTTATGCACATGTCCTGACAAAAATCACCGTAGGCTAATTTTTGTTTAATTGAATTTGACAAATTCAACGTACACGAGACTGATTAAGCATTAAAACTAACAACAGATTAACACCAAGTAAACATTATCACCGGTATGCAAGTTAAAAACATTAAAAAGTCTAGTGCGTTGTAAAGAGTGTCAGCCGATCAGTAGCAAGATAACTTAAAATTATGATTTCACTTATATGGATAAAGATGATAAAACAGCGTCTATATGCTGTCTACATCTACATCTATATCTATATGCAAGCATTTAAAATGAATTTAAAAATTTTATCAATGAAACTTGTTTTACAACTAGAAATACGTTCTGTGAAACGAGGTATCTGTCCCATTGCCACGCTATATAGCCTAGCAGCTGAGTATAAGGGGGGTAGGTGTAAACAGGGAGCAATTATCTTTTACGAATTATCTTTTACGGGGACCGAGTTATACCGCTTTGAAGTCCCCATAGGCCGTAATGCAAATTTTTAAAAATTGGGGTAAATAGGGGAAGGAGTTATCAGATTATTATCCTAAACAAACTCGATCTTACTTTTCGGGCCCCGAATCACTGTGCAAAATTTCATCAAGATCGAATCAAAATTGCGGCCGTTGGAGGGTTTACAGACACACAGTCAGAATGACAGAATGACAGAAGTGATTTTATAATCTGTCCCATGCTATGCTGCAGCAAAACTTACCGTTGGATAATAAAAGCCGCATAATAATGCGGCTATCCTAACAGGCTCGCCCGTTCGTATGGGCTCCTAAACCCCTTACTCTCCCCCTCAAAAAAATAAAACGCGTAGGAAAAAATATTGGGGCGAACGTTCCGCAATGGAGAAGTAATCGGTGCTTTAACTTTCAGCTTAAAAAGTGAAAAATGAAGCGGAAGGCCGCAGAATATGTCGTGCTTACGTCGTTGATCAGGGCGACAACTTGCTGCGTGTTATTGAGACTTTCGTAAGGACCGATCCTCGCCAGCGCTTTTCCAATCACATCCTGAAACAAAATAGTAATCAGCTTATTTTGTCTCTTAACTATAGACATGATGGTATTTTTTATTTATTACTTACATCAAACCACATCCGTTTTCACTTTCCAACAGTTGCCGACTCGGTTTGAACAATTTGCTGCATGCTTTTTTCAGCAAAATTATACCCCGTTTACATGATAAAGCAAACATTAAGCAAACATCAAGCAAGCATCGAGCAAACATCGAGCAAACGTCATACAAACATGAAGCATTCATAAAGCATAGCCTACACGAAGCAACCACCAAGCAACCATCAAGCAAACATCAAACAATTAGAGCACACGTCGTGCACGTGTATTTTGAATACATTTGCTTTATGTTTGCTTGATCGTGTAAACGGGGTGTTAGCCTGTTATTCTGTGCACCAGCTGTTAGTGTTATACCTAGTTTAAACGATTTAAACGACGAGCGCGCGTCGAGCGCTCGTTAATGACAGCTTCATAAATGTTTGCAATATTTCATCGCTTAAACGTCGAGACAGCCAGTTCATCAAGCCAACTCGCTGAGCGCTCGTCGAACAGCTTCATCGTGTAAACAGACTATTAGTGACTGATTACACACTTAATTGAAAACGCCAGCAGTCGAATTTTAGTTCAATCTTTTCACATGTCTAGGGATAATTTATCTAGTTCAAATATCGGCCGAAAATATTTTCAATCTATTTAGGCTTAAAAGAAATGGGATTGGGGGTCGTGCAAAGTAGCAACTTCTGATCTTTGCAGTTGCTGAGATGTCGCTCGAGGAAAGCCATCCTAGTCACTCACCTAGTCTTCTTGTACGTGGCATCGTACTGATTAAAAATTTTTGTATGTATATGCATTATATAATGTTAATCAATTTACTACTTACTTAATTACTTACTTACTTACCCGATTAGTTTAATTCGACCCCACATAACCTCAGAAATCATGCTGGACAAAACAACAAATAAACAATTTTAAACGCCACGTTTCGTCATAGGCTCTAATTAATCATCACACCCTAAATGTGCAAATTCTCCATTGTATTGTATTGTATGGGTAGGTGGCGTGGCGTAGCGGTAACGCGTTTCATCCGATCAACGAAGTTAATCTACGCCGGACCGGATTAGTACTTAGATGGGTGACTACCCGTGAGCAAGTGAACCATTTCGGTATCTAACTAACCGCCTAAGCCAACTCAGCCTTTCATCCCTCCGAGGTAGGTAAATCGAGTACCGCCCTATATGGCTGGGGTTCAGGCGAGGTGCGTTCACCTGTGTCGGGTGGCAGGCAATACTGTGTGATCCCATACGGCAGATGACGCTCCGTAGCTCTGAGATGGGCTTCCCATGAAGAGCTATACCACAACTTTAGCCTTTATAACAGGTGCGCGAGGACGTCACTGCTCACTATTCACCCGACGATGTCGTCACAACAAGGTTAAGCTTACCTTGACGCGCGGAACTGGCTGGATTTGCTGTCGTGCTGACCGATGTGGTTCGGGGTGATATTTCTTATCCAGGAGATCTTCTCTCAGCTTCTGTTTAGCCGTCAGATATGATCGCTGCTCCCGGTACGGACCAAAGTGCGGCAGCGTCTAGAAAAAAACATTTACATCTCACTACATGTTATCCAGCGGCGTCGTCGGTTAAAAAATTAGGCGAGACAGTATGCAGCAATTTTTTTTTAAAAAAACGGCAAATTTCCGACAGAATTCCGATAGACAGTCGCAATCGCAAACTGCCGACAAAGGATAATAATTTTAATAATAATAATTTTACACGTGCCGAAACTTTGACGGAAGAATATAACAACCTACGTGATGGTTATTTTGGTTTACCAGTCCCTTGTGATCTTAGTTTCGATACTGAAACTGTAGGCAATGTAATATCTAAGTTAAAGCGAGGTAAAGCCTCTAATATCGCCGGTTTAACAGCTGAGCATTTGCTATTCAGTCATCCTATTTTATCTGTCGTTTTGTCAAGGCTATTCCGTTTAATCTTGTTATGTGGTCATGTTCCTAATGGCTTTAAGCCAAGTTACATAGTTCCAGTCCCAAAGCCAAAAGAAAGTACTTCTAAGTCTCTATCATGTGATGACTTTCGTGTCAAAAAATAAAGATAAAAATTATTTCGTCATTCGTACGTTTTCGCCAAACAGCAACCGAAAGCACATATATATTTTTGACGCGCTACAGCTACGCTGTGCGGCGTCTTTGGCATTGTTGTCGTCTGTCCGTCATCTGTCGTCTGTCTGTGGGTCACGGGTGTATTGTGACAAGCCTTGAGTCAGAGGGTCTTAGGGAAAAACGTTTCGCACGAATAAAAAGCCGCGCCGAGGCTCTGTCCGCGCAAAATTTCAGCGATCCAGTGCAAAGAAAACATTCTTACAATTAAGGTTGAAAAAAGAGGAGTAGAAAAGTGTGTTTTTAACGAAAAACCGGCCATACATGTATCTCGGAAACGGTGAGAGATACGGCGAAGGTTACTATTAATCACCAATACGAAATAACATACGCCCTTTCAGATTAGATGAAAATCATCGACCTTAGATGACCCTGAAGGTCAGTACTGCAACAGGAACCGTATAGGCTGTAGCGCGTCTTTCCTAGCGACAGCTAAGCTTTCTAGTTTATATAGGTTTTAATTATAGCTTACGTCGGCGGCGTTGAGACGCGGTACTGGTTTACCACGCTGGTGAGTGGGGGTCGGGGGGCTCTGTCCTTGCCACCCTTCCAGACCCAATGACTGCAGATAGAGCAAAGCCTTCAACCCGCTGACGTAGTCTTCCACCACTGAGAAGTCCTGATTCTGTATTGCGCTGCCAACCTATACACGACATCATTCTTCTATACGTTCATAATTCGTCAAACAAACGGAGTAACGGAAATTTGTAAAAAAAAATCAGCATAAGCTATAATGAGTAAATAATTGTATATACTGCACAAGATCCACAAGATGTCCATAGAATCTGTGGCCAAACTTCAGTTACTTTGAGTTGTTCTAGATTTGCCGTTGCTGCAGAAAAATTATTTCGACATATCGAAAGACAGCAGCAAATCTACAAGTTGTGCAACAACAACGCTATAGGCTACAACAACACGACAACATCGTCACACGTCGTTAGATGTTGTACAGCTTTTAGCACGACTTGTTGTTGGGTGTACTTGATTGTTGTACGACAAGTCCACAACAAACCGAAGTAGTGGAATTTAGGCTATATGCAGACAAAATCAACTCAGCCTTTCATCCCTCCGGGGTAGGTAAATCGAGTACCGGCATGTCTGGCTGGGGTTAAGGCGCGGCGCGTTCATGGCAGGAAACACCGTGTGATCTCATACGACAGGTGACGCTCCGTAGCTCAGCGATGGGTTTTCCATAAAGAGATATACACAGCCTTTAACCTTCTGAAACCCAAATTCTACTATGCCGACTATGTCGCGGAAACAAGTATCGGTGAAAGTCGGCGCAATGAAATTTGAGCTTAACCCAGGTCGAACACGATGAACACTTGCTGCGAAGTAGAGTGACCAATACGAGCAGGAGGTGTTTGTTTGTGGAACCTGCAGCAAGGTGGCGCCAGCGTGCAGGAACTGCAGACCGGCGTCGGCTGAGTCAATACCGCCCGTGGCGAGAATCGGAAAGCCCGGGATGGCGTTGCCGATTGCCGATACGTCGCGTAGAGCGATGGGTCGAATGGCGTTTCCGGACACTCCGCCGTACGTTGAGCGACGCTCTAGACCGACGTACGGCCACGCTACAGCGTCCGTAGATTGAATGCCCATCAGACCTGATACCGTGTTGGTCGCCGTCACTCCGTCAGCTTTACCTGAAAAAAGAAAATACAATACAGTAAAATTTAGAGTAAAAAATGTCAATGGCATCGCAACCACTTTACAGTTAACTGCGGAAAAGACAAAGAAAACAAATGAGTCTTAAGTTTAGTCTTAAATGTTCGCGAGGACTTTGACGACGTCACTTCTGATGGCAGACTGTTCCAAGTTTTTGCTGCAGCAACAGAGAACGCTTGGTCGCCAATCGTGGAATCCGTGTCAGTGGTACAGCCAGTACCTGAGGTCGATGACGAGCGCCGCAGGCGTTGTCGACCAAGAATTCAGACGTGATACATGTCAAGGTTAGTCGACTGTTATCGGCTAAGGTTTCTGTAAAAGTAGAAACAGCTTTATTTGAGCAGTAAGTAAGTAAGTAAATAAGTAAAGGATTTATAAAGCGCCAAAGTCTCAGAAAGAATCAGGGCGCATAGGATGATGGACGCTAGGTGGCAGAAAAAAACTTATAAAGCTTTAGTAGGCCTATAGGAGTTCGTGTCTACGTGCTAGACGTTAGATTCAAAACGATCAAATTAGGCACTGTAAAATTTAACTGCATGTGATTTGTTTGCTATATGTATGGACTAATTGTTACCTTCGAAAGCTGCTTGAGCTATGTCGACGATCTCGGTGACGTTTGGCGTCAGCTTAGCAAAGAACGGTATTCTCACTGCCTCGCGTACCCAACCGCAGATATCTCGCACCGTCGATGCAGACTAAAACAGATTCAACCAGTTTTGTCTTAAACTCGGTCCGTAGTGACATCGTGGTAGGAAAAGGTGGCAGGGAAGAAGGAAAATTTGTTTCTGGTCTTCTCTCACAATTTTAGCATGCCGGAAAATTTTCTTTCTATCGGAAAATTTTTGTTCAAAAATACAACCAACAATAGGGGTTAGAAATTACGAGCTAAATTAAAACTCTCAGCACTCATAATCTTCTTTATCGGAAATTCGCAGTTGCCTGTCGAAAAATTAAAACTTCTCGCCTTCAAATTTTCTGCACACGACGCCGCTGATTCGGCCAGATAAAAAAGTATGTTTCCTGAATCACCGTTACGTTACAATAATGTTAATGTTATTTGCACCTAACTTAATTGTTGCGCTATTTACAACTTTAAGCACACGCAGCAAGTGAACAAATTACAGAAAAAAATGAATGTGTGTAAAATGCACAAATGGAACAAAATATAAATATAACTGAAATATGTCTACCCAGTGCCGAGATATTGTGCGGCTGTCCACCTACACCTGACCAACCAACCATAACCCCAGTTCTAACCATAATCTATATGACCTAAGGGTAATTTCTGCTCTGGGAAACGTTCACACCAATTTTGAGTTTTCTATGTTTTTCTTTGTTTTTGAGTTAAAAGCCAGTACATGACAGACGAGTAAACAAACGGACGGACGGACAGACGGGCAAGACCAGTACTGCGGCCTATTAGAACAGCCGTATAAAAAGCTAGCCGATCTGATATTGATAGTCATATCTAGTCTACCTGTCCGCATGCTAAGCCCATTCCTCTCTCGCCCATGCCGTGAGGACAAGACAGATTCAGCTCCAGCGCATCCGCTCCAGCAGCCTGCAACAGCAGTATACGAGTAAGTAAGTAACATGCACCAACATAATTTGACAAAAGACGCAAATCACGCAATCGTTATCCAAGCTGCCTTCTGGTAAATCATAAATTATCTTTCTTTTCGTGATTGAAAAGCAATTCTCTGTTGTGGCTAAGTGTTTGACCCCTAAATTTCGCCTTCCTCTGTCCGACGTAATGTGCCATTAGACTTTACAAGTGTACCGACCAAAAGGCATATAAATCTATCGAAAGGTTTAAGCAGACAGACAGACGACAGAGTACAGACAGACTACACTACGGAGAAATGTGTAGGAATAGGCAAAAACAAAACTACCGGTAGTTTAATATTACAAGAAGGAATTAACCCAATAATAATAATAATAATAATCACAAAACTATAATGGTAGTTATGGTAGACTTTTTATCCCAGTCTAAGGTAACATAATTCAGCGTTAAATTCTGACATTTATACTACGCTCAGGCAACTTCACTTACATTACAAAACCATATCTGTATACCATTTAGTGCCATTTTTGAAATACATATACATGTTAATGAGTTTTTATATATTATGTCGTCCACAAACCAACACATAAGGTTTGCGGCACTTAACTGCTATGTAATATTAAGATAGTCTAGTTTTGTTATTCCATTTTATCTTTTAATATTTTTCCTGATATGATATGCCCGTAAACACATAGCCACTGTCAGCTCTTTATAACGTCCGTAGGCCCTAAACTTGCGAGATGTTTTGATTCTGAGAAAGCAAGAAATAAACGCTGATAGTTTCTGTTTACCTGGCTAAAGTCGGACATCAAATTTATCGTACAGTACCTCTGCCATCTGAGCAAGTTCGAACCAATCTTCTTTGCTGTAGCCGCACATGATGCTGGCGATGATTATCTGAAAACGTCCCACATGCACTCTGTAGTCAATTTCACCCCCAGCAAACCCACAGCAAATAAACGACAAATCAAAAGCCAACAAGAAGCCCAGCTGTCGCTAAGATAGCCGACCGTACAGGTTGTCAGTGACTTTAAAGATCATCCAAGGTCGATGATTTTTATTTTTTTTTCTAAAATGGCGTATGCGATTTAATATTAGTGATCAATAGCAACCTTGGCTTTATCTCTTACCGTTTAGCCACAATAACGCGTACTGACCTTCAAGGTGATCTTAAGTCAATAATTTTCATGTAATTTAAAAGCGCGTATGCCACTTCCTATTAATGATTAATAGTAACCTTGACCCTATCTTTCATCGTTTTCAAGATACGGCCACTTATAGTTGTAAAGTTTCCAATGATAATTGCGGCGAAACCGCTGCAGATGGAGACATAGTTACCACTGACAGTCTGTAGAAAGTCGCCAGTGCCTTATCCGATGGTACCATCGCCGACCCCCTACGACGTACCGTTTAGAAACAATACCGTACGATTGGAGAACCATAGCGCGTTATGACCGTTCAAGGTCATCCAAGGACAATAACATACATGTCATTTGAAAGCCAATATGCGACTTTCGATTAATGATCAACAGCAACCTAGGCCCTATCTCGCACCGTTTAGCCACAGTACATCAGTACTATACCGTACATCAGTAATATACGACGACAGACCGGCAGACGGACGGACGAACGACAACCGTACCAAAAGCTCGACCGTTACTTAAGTACGGTCGGCTAATAAATCGACAAAGTGTCAAGATATTGTAAAACTTATTGAACGACTTGTCGTCCAAGAAGCCCGCAACAAATCCAAGTATAGTAGAGTTCATGGGGTGTTTACGCGATCCAGCAAAACGTCCATTAAACTTCCAGCAAATGTATTCAAAATACACGTGCTAATGCTGGACGTTTGCTGGAAGTTTGCTGGAAGTTTGCTGGAAGTTTGCTGAACGTTTGCTGCCATGTGTTATAATGGAGCTGGACGTTTGCTGGATCGTGTAAACACCCTATAATCTTTGTCGAGCGAACAGCAGGGGTGTAGCCTCTTTTTATTGTGTAGTGTTACGTTTCTGTATTGTCGCAATCCAGCCTTTTGACAAAAGTTTACCTTGTGCGGAAAGTCTGCCTTGAGTTCGGTGATACTGCGGCACCAGTAGGCGGCTGTCTTCTCACTGATCAGTTCAATGTTGAGGAACGAGCCCTGCCCGGGACCGTACAGATGACCGGACGTTGTTCCACGCACAATGCGCGGCGAAACATTTGTTACTAGATCCTGCACACGGAGACCACATGAACAGTCTACGTGTATTCAGGTGCAAAAGGCGAATAACCCCCCCCCAGCAGAAAAAAACGGTAGACGTGCCACGGTGCAGTTGCAAATTACTTGCTTCATCGTGGCCGTAAATTTGAAATTAATTACATCTCCGTCGCCGCGCTGAGTGCCAAGATCTGTTTTGTATCAATTAGCTCGCCGGCGCGCGCCGTCTGCGGATGGATTGCAGCAATATTAATAGTCGCGACGACGTCTAGTAAAATAAGAAGCCCAGCTGTCGCTAGGATAGCCGACCGCACTGGTTGTCAGTGACTATGACGGCGTGATCCAAGGTCGATGATATTCATTTTACCTGAAAGCGCGTATGCTATGATTTATTAGTGATCAGTAGTAACCTCGGCCCTATCTTTCTCCGTTTCTAAGATATGGCCACTTAAAGCATAAAACTTTCGCTAAAAATTGAGGCCAAACCGCTGCAAATGGAGATATGGTTACTACTGACAGCCTATAGGAAGTCGCCAGCGCCCTATCCGATGGTACCATCGCCGACCCTGTACGATTTACCGTTTAGCCACAATACATCCCTGACCGACGGATGACAGACGGACGACGAACGACAACCATGCCAATAGCTCGACAGTTGCTCAAGTACGATCGGCTAAAAACGCTCATTACCACACCAGGTGGTGGTCTGTCTGCAAGCCGCATCACAGACTCGACTCCGATCACGCTAGGTGTCACATAAAAAGTCCGTGAGTGAGTGAGTGAGTACACCCTGCCCGACACAGTATAGGTCATTTTGAGGACGTCCTTTCCAGGCAATGCACATATACATAACAGTAACTGAAGTAAGTAAGTAAAATGTAAATTTATATAGCGCATATCGTTAAATTAACCTAATTAATGGAACAGAAACTTTAACCTTCACGATAATGAAACAAAACGTTTAGCCTTTACAGGAAAAACTTAATATGAACACAAGACACAAAAACGACCTAAACCTAAAATTGTAAGAACTCTCCATTACTTTTGTGCATATACACGGTAATGGCAGTTCTAATAATCTTCCCTGTTATCTTCCAGAATCATTAATTTTAAAATGTTGTCTATTATATATAAATCTTCATTCGCCACATAGGCAGCAACCAGACAGACAGACAGACAGACAAACAGACAGACATAAAAAATGATACAACGACTAAACAGAAAAAGAAAATGCAGTTCATAACCTCAGTAGAGACAGTCCATACATAACAGAATTAGTGGAACATGACATTTTATGGACAAATGATGATTTACGACGACTTAGTTCAGTGTCCAATGAACACAAACCAGTATTAATTTGTATTAACCAGTATTAACTATTGGAGGACAAAGGAGAATAGGAAGTCCGTAGTCGTACCTTATCCAGAGAAAAGGTCTTGGTGAGCGCGAACGCCCAGCCCTGTTGGAAGGCGCGTCTGATCATGGCACTGGTAGTGGTCGGAGGGGCGCTCGCCAGACCGAACGGGTGCTCGAAGCTGAGACCACACATCTCAACAGACACGTCGACGTAGTCGATTGGCGTGTAGAACATCGGAAGACGCGGCTCGTCGCTTACCGCAACCCCCGACAGCGACTATACACTCATTCATCATCATCATCATCATCGTCATCGCTATATTATTTCGTGATAAACAACATTAGCAAAAACAACAACATAACACAACACAAGAAACTCAGCTGTCGCTAGGATAGCCGACACTACTGGTTGTCAGTGACCTTCAAGATCATCCAAAGTGGATGATTTTTTTATCTCATCTGAAAAAGGGTATGCGATTTTTTATTAATGATTATTAGCAAATTTGCCCTATTTCGTACCGTATAGCCACAATAGCGCGTACCAACCTTCAAGGTCATTTAAAGTCAAAAAATTTTTATTTTATCTGAAACGGCGTATGCCACTTCATATTAGTGATTAATAGTAACATTGGCCGCATCTCTCACCGTTTCCGAGATATTGCCAGTTTTCTGTTAAAAAACGCACATTTTTCTTACCTTTCTACATTCAATCCCAAATTTGAAAATGTTCCTTTTGCACTAAATCGCTGAAATTTTGTACGCCTAGGTTTAAGACACATGGCTAATTATTCAAGTAAAAAGCACTTAAATTCCCCCAATTGGGTTTTTTCGGCCCAAAATGAATACAAATTTTGCGACAGAAACAAGATTTTCTGACAAATTTCCGACAGCCCAAAATTCAGAGAAGTGTAGGGCAAGTGCTTTCTCTGTTCCCTCCCTGCCCCTTAGTGTGACTTGATAGTCTAGTGGTTAGCGTGTCGAACCAATGATCCCAAGAAGTCGGAGGTTCCACTTCGGGCCACTCCACTATCAGGTAACTACCCTGGGCAACTTGTTCACACACCGCAACTCGTCGCTGCGATGCTCCAGTTTGAAAGCCCCGCCGACTAATGGGGTGTTTACGTGATGAAACAAACTTGAAGCAAACTTAGAGCACAGGTCGTGCACGTGTATATTCAATACATTTGCTTCGTGTTTGCTTGATGTTTGCTTCATCGTATAAACACCCTATAAGTAACCAAATTCAAATCCAAATCTTGCCACGACGCGACTGATATAATTATATTACCTGTAGTGCTATCTCACCTGAATGTACTTGTGGATAGACAAGGAGGCGGTTTTGCCGTCGTTGACCGACTCGACGGTGGTCTGTGCCACCCCGGCCAAATCTCCTCCACAGAAGAGCCACGGTACGTTGGTCCTCATGGTCGCATAATCAACGCGTGGTAAATTGTTGCTGTCTAGCTCCAGCGGGCACAACGCTTTGACTACTGCATCCGTCACACAACAACGCGTCATCAATCCAATGATGATGAGCTCAAATGCATTCGCACAAAGGACTTTGCACAATATTTTTTCGCAGATCTAAAACTACTAAGCTACGCGAGTCACACATTGGTTTGGCCGCAACTTGAAACGCAAATCTGACTGGGGTTGAAAGCCCCAACCGTTTCCTTCCGCAAAAAATCAAATGCAGTGTTAGCTGGCCGAGTGTTCTTGTCAAAAAAAACAAAAAAAGCAGCGAAAATTACAAAAGGTGATATTATTCAGCAGCACATTGACACACAGTCAGTGTGATGCGG
>Ga0209367_1002264_pt1 | contig 25231 bp, 21 predicted proteins | sample WorMetLIZISLAND2_FD_187412 | JGI IMG/M metagenome (GOLD analysis project Ga0209367, IMG submission 187412) | Marine gutless worms symbiont microbial communities from Max Planck institute for Marine Microbiology, Germany - Olavius geniculatus... ... | reverse complement strand
AGCTGGACGTAGTGTGGTTCCGCAGATGTATCCCAGCGCCACCATCTACTTTTCTGACATTGTCGGATTTACGTCGTTGTCGTCTGAAAGTACTCCGATACAAGTCGTGGAACTGTTGAACGATCTCTACAACACGTTCGATGACGTCATCTCACGTTTCGACGTCTACAAGGTCTGTCATGTGATACCCAGTGAACGTAGTCTGAACGCAGACTATACGAATCTGTCTTACCGAAACGTTCCTATAAGTGGTCTTTTATTAGCGCTACTTTTTTAAATTCTGAAAACAATTATATGTTGTTGACAATAGTGTACGTGTAATTATGTCTTAAGTAGCAATGAACAGTGCTAGGTTTTAATATCACAACGATCAGGCCTCAACTATGCCATGCAAAAGCAAACAACAACCCATTTAGCAACGACTTCACCAGTGACTAAATATCATTTTACATGCTACACCTTAGAAAATTTATACTCTGAGCATGTAAGAGACTTGCATTTAAGTCATTTTTGAAGACAATATTGCATAGATAACATTGACATTATAAAAAAAAACAGTATGAAGCAAATCGCTCAGATCGTTACTTTTTTAAACTGGTAAAAGCACGGGCAAATTGCTCGAACCATTCAATTATACACTTTTAAACACCAGTTCTTCTACTGCCTAAATTTTTTTCTAGTAATATTTTCATGTAACTTTTAGTTGCCTTTGACAAAACAGTTTCAGCGTTTGTTCCAGTGTTTAGGAACATTTGATGCTGGCATGACGTCGTCTGAAACGGTCTAAATCTTGACGTTTTATCATTTAGTTTTAAACGTCACTGTACATTGTATGAAGGTCGAGACAATTGGAGACGCGTACATGGTCGTGAGCGGCTTGCCGCAACCTAACGCTGGACGACACATCGTCGAGATCTGCAATATGGCTCTTTCTCTACTGGATGAGGTGTCATGCTTTACAATTCGTCATCGTCCTAATGAGAAACTCAAACTTCGCATTGGATTACACACCGGACCGTGTGCTGCAGGTGCGTACAGTAACCTTTTCTAGACTAGGTCTATGAGGCCAAATATAGCAATGTAGTGAGTACACAAAAAAACTTCCACACGGCCGTTACACGCTAAAGACAGAAAGTCATCGCTGAGAGAGAGAAATAATTGTGACTGCGGCATTGTGACTGCGGTTGGGCATTTTGTGAATCGTGAATGAATGAGATTGAATTGCGTACACTACAGGAGTGGTGGGACACGCAATGCCGAGATATTGTCTGTTTGGCGACACCGTGAACACAGCTTCACGCATGGAATCGACTGGAGAAGGTTCGTTCATCATCATCATATTTGTTTAATAAAAACGTTGATACGCGCAACCTTTCAACATTGACAGTTTCAAACAGTTCTTTAAAACAATCCTGTTTAGTCAGTACTAGTGTGACAAGCGCAAAACAATCCTGTTTAGTCAGTACTAGTGTGACAAGCGCATTAGATGTTAATTTTAACAATATGCGCTATATAAATTTACATTTTACTTACTTACTTACTTACTTTCAAACAATGCGAACATAAACATATATTTCCAAAAAAGTTGTACAAACATTTAGGTGGAAATATGTCGTCATTATCATTTTATTAACATATAGTTAGGTTAACATATATACAGATTCTATCGTTCATCAGAGAGTTTATGCGTATCAATGCAGTTCAATTTATAGTAAGCTGCAAATCATACGTACATGTAATTAACATGAGTATTTGTGTAGCATACGGACAAGAAAGTCATTGTTTAACTTCAGTATATTTAGTACGTGCAGCTTTGCAGCCATCCAGACATCATTACTATCACTTCATTAATTAGTTGCCAGCAGACAGAAAGACGGGCTATGCATCCCGGAGCACAACTGCATCTTGAAGTATGTGTAAATTGTGTCTATGTGTCTGTGTGCTACTAAACAGCCGCTCATAAACTAAAAATAAAGTATCAAGGGAAAAAATGCGTTGTTTTAAACTGTCGATTTGGCTCTGTATCGTATTGTTTATCGTTATGGTGTTGTTATTGTTAACGTTTCAGCTCTGAAAATTCACATGAGTCAGGATGCACACGACGCTCTCAAGGAATTTCCGGGATTCATGATAGAGCCTCGTGGTGAAATTGCTGTCAAGGTTAATTCTTTTTCTTATAATACACATATATCCGCAAAGTTGAGTAGCAGCAAATATAATTATGTCACTTATCTCAACTATGTTCAATACAGTGGGATTGTTATTAATCCATGTACGTACTTAGGCATTTTTTCTTTGCTAAACTAAATGTAAGAGAAAACTTTAACCGAAGACCACTGTATCCACTACTGTGCCTTATTGCAGCGTATCAGTCGCAATAAACTGTTTTATAATTGCTGCTTGTTTAGGAATCACAAAGAAATTAATAATACACAAAGTACTAGATGCTTTACTAAGACTTAGATAACCAACAACCTTATTTATGTACGCTGCCTAACTATTCCAGACTAATTAGCATAGGTAAGCTTTATGAGATACTGCTGAACTGACGTAGTCATCACAGTATGTGTGATAACACTAACAGCGTGTATGCTTGTGTGTGATGTTTATAGGGAAAAGGGGTGCTGGAAACGTACTGGTTGAAGGGAAAGATTTAAGCCACCCACAGCTGTATAGCAAACTTGGATGTTGTGACCTGTGATGTTGTATTGTCAATGTCAAACTATTCTGTATCACTTTGCAATAACTGTATTCTATTATCGTATACTATCTTGTGCACTGTTTATTGTGGCGCATTTAATGTAGTGAGTACGCAGTTTTGTATTTAAAAATGGATCCCGTTTCATAGTTCTTTCAGTATCAACAAAATATGAACATAACAAATTTCATTTAACGAGTGGTTTTTTAAGCGGCTACCGCTAGTTGACAATTTAATTTTTGTACGCAACGTAATTAGGCCCTATTGCAGACTAATTGAAAGAATTAGCCTACGTCAGTGATGTCGGTAAACTTCTAAAATTATAACGCAATAATCAAATCAAATCAAATCAAGTCATTCATTTGCAGATACCAACAATCATCATACGGTAGCACAAAATGGAACTTTCAACAACAATAAATTCTGCTGGTTATCCGCTGGCTGTCACAGAACCAATGGTCACTTATGTGACGCCAGATGTTCTGTATTAGTAGACGGAGAAATACTCAATATCTCAAAAAGATTGTTAAGTTTACGTTTTGAAGAGACGTCTTAAAAGCATTAAAATTTCTAAAATTAATTATCGACGCAGGTAAACTGTTCCAGACATTTGCAACTCGCTGGCTAAAAATCGTTTACGAGTGTCCGTTATACAATGTTTTTGCAGCAGTTTAAAACTATGACCACGCGAAGGTCTGACGTTAGGTCGTGATACAAACAAACTGTAATGCATGCAGTGCATTTCTGATGACATTGACAGGGCGATTGCTTGCGTAGGCCTATGTGATGTTTATAGAGTAAAGGAGTGCTGAAAGGTACTGGCTGAAGGGAAAGCTTGACGCCACTCACAGCTGGATAGCAAACTTGGATGTTGTGACCTATGACGTTCTATTGTCGTTGTCAAACTATTCTGCATCACTTTGCAATAACTGTTACCCATTATCGCATACTATCTTGTACATTATTTATTGTAGCGCATTTAATGTAGTGAGTACACAATTTTGTATTCAAAAATGGACCTCGTCTCATAGTTTTCTCAGTATCGACAAAATATGAACGTACAAATTTCATTTAACAAGTGATTTTTAAGCGGCTACCGCTAGCCAACAACTTAATTTTTGTACGCAACTTAATTATTGCAGACTAATTAAAAGCATTACCCTACGTCAATAAAGTCAGTAAGTTTTTAAAACAGTGGTGTACTAATGTAGTCGGAACTGCATGTTTAATGAAATTGACAGCGGGACTGCTTGCATATGTGATATTTATAGGGAAAAGGAGTGTTAAAACGTACTGGCTGAACGGATACCGTTAAGTCACCCGCAACTTGATAACAAACTTGAATGTTGTGACAGTTGATGTTGTATTGTCGTTGTCAAACTATTCTGCATCACTTTGCAATAACTGTATCCAACTATCGTATACTGTCTTGTGCACTGTTTACTGTAGCGCAATTAATGCAATGAGTACACAGTTTTGTATTTAAGAACTGGATCCCGTCTCATAGTTCTCTCAGTGCCGACAGAATATGAACATACAAATTTCATACAACGAGCGGTTTTTTAAGCGGCTACCGCTACAGTGCAGCCAACGTTTTAGGTCGCCTTTTCGACTGAGTCGATCTAATAAAGCCGGTCTGACGTCCGTGTGTACGTATTGTTCGTGCACAAAAAGTCTGTTTGCGGTTTGTCCGATTTGAATAAAATTTGGCACCCGTGTTGTGGTACAGGTCGATCAGTACTGCACAATGGTATGCCGTATGACACAAGTTAAGGTCAAGGTCAAGGTCACGAGATTTTCTTTAGATGATTTCAGGCCAGATTTCTGATATTTGACTTAGTCTTTGTGTTACCTGACTTTAAACTTCACTGGTACGCACGTTGCGAAACTGGCACGAAGGAGTCGACTGCAGTCCCGTTTGGGGCTAATTTTCTTAACCATTAAAGTGTATATTACCGGTACTTAGCTTTAGTATACGTAGGTCTACCTTAACCTTTAACCTTTTAAAGTAATAATTGGCATAACGTTCACTTCTTTCTCGAAAAACTTTTACGCGTATTTTGGTAATTTCTACGTTTTTAATTTCTGTGATAGAAAACTGTGTGGGGCACACTGGCAGAGTGACAGGCGACACGTGTAATGCGGCCGCATAGCAACACAGCACGAATTGTGCTCCATGCCATGCCGAGCTGTACTACACTGTATGCCAGGTTGCTGCGGATTAATACAAGTTGAAGCTGACGGTTCTGACACACGTTACTCTCATTAGATTACTTTTTGGTAGAGCATCTTTAAAGCTAACATCAATGAGAACGGAGTGGCGTAGTGGCAGCGGAGGTTAGAGGAAGAGGAGACAAAGTTCCCTAAATCTTGGGCTGTCGAAAATTGTCGGGAAATGTATAATGCAAAATTTGGAGCTAAAAATTTCCATTTTAAGAAAATTTAGGAGCACAATGTTTATTCTGAACATACGTCATATGTCAGAAATTCTAGCTGTCTTCAGAATTTCGTCGGAAATTTGTAGTGTTTGTCGAAAAATTGCAGTTTGCAACTACCTGCCCGCTTATTTTTTTTAACCCACGACGCCGTTGTTAGTACGCTTTGGTTCTGCTTCCGACATGTACGGTTTCTCCCTATCACTTTCAGCCTTTATAGTCTTTCTGGCTTTGCTGTTCTTAGCCGTTACCGTAAGCCGCGCAATAGAGTTCGTGATGTGATGAATGATTTGCGCTGGAAAACTGGCATTTAAATCTAACGCAGAAACTACAAAATCTAAAATGTTTTAAATAAAAACTAAAATGCAAGTACTGTTATGTAAGTAAAAAACATAAACAAATCTACACAGAAAACTAGACCACGATGTCATGTCAAATTACATGAAAATGACGTTATAGGCTCTAAATTAGACTGTGCATCCATAGGCCTACATTATACAATGCGACTTTTCACATTCCGTTACAGAACAGTTCATTAGCAAAATAGCTTAAATGCAAAATGTGGCATCTGACAATTTTTACAACCATGCACCTAACAGGCTACAGTGAATAAGCCGGCAATAGCGATAATAAGCCGCTTATAGGACTTTGCTGCAGCCGAAAGAGCTGCATGGCTAAAGGCCTATAATATCGAGACGCGAGATAAAAAAAGCACAACAGAGCTGAAGAAGTATACAACAGAAACCATGAATGTGCGAGTTGCATCGGCAGTCAAGCGCTGCTGAATGAGCCGAATCATACTCTGGTACTGCGCATGCAGGACGTGGCGCTGCGGGTCAGAGGTCAGCGTTTATAAGCAGATCGCACGTGCAGTGACTGTACGACAGTGTGCGGTATTTGGCTGCAGCAATGGAGATAATTATGCCGCAACAGTGGATGAAAAATATATCAGAGGTTTACAAAAAAATGATAATTTGATTAGGCAAAACACTGACTTACCGAACAAAGCAACTTTTGAACGATATGGCCTGCCGAAATAAAAATAAACTACCGTACGGTATAGTCTACTACCATGTCCTGGACTCCAGGTATGCGCTACATAGGCGTATGGGTTGCGCTGCGGCAGTCACGGCTGTTTTACTAACGACGCTTTACAAATTACAAACACTCCAAAAAATTGGAAGAGAACTTAGGCTAGAGGAATTTGTAACAGCTAAATTATTTCTCATACTGCTGAAAGTCGAACGTTTAGGTCTCATATTGCTTTTCTTGCATGTTTTATATTCGGCATAATTGGGCATACCTATCTGTTGGAAGTTGCTCTATCATTTTCAGCACTTGGGTAAAGTTCTGGTCACAGCAACCGAAAGTCTCGTTTTACTTACAAAAAATTTGGTTCCCAAAGCAATTGAAACCCCAACCATTTAAAAGATATAGCGCGGGCATCCAAAGCTATACGCACTGTACACTGACTGCGGTGACGTGAAACTTTCATTCACAGACCTTGCCGTGATCTGTATACCCGTACTTGTCTGACTACCGGTATGAGCACCATATCAGCGTCCACCGTGGTGATCAGTATATTATATATAGGCCAATTCTAAGACGGGTTTCCGTTTTGCAGTGCAACCAATGCCTAAAGTGGAAAAAGAAAGTCCCTGGGCCCGGAACCCAAGCTTTCCTCCTTGCTATAGCTATTTTCCCTTAATCCCTCCTTTCTTCCACTGCCGGATCCAGACTCCACATTTGGCGTGGGCAGCTATCGCCCACTTTCTTCCCCGTTCCCATCTTTCCCTAAGAAGTAAGCCTTCTTAAACACACGATAGCCATAGGGGGCCAGCCAGCCTGGAGAGCGCTCTAAGCCGCCTTGGCGGAGTCTTAAAATCTGATATCTGGGTGGCACCAAAATTTGGACCAAATTTAGCCGACTAACTTTTCTGAGAAATTTGCAAGAATGTTGGCCCAAGTAGTGCCTGGGCAGTGACCGACCATTTACACTTAAGGCACTGAGCGCAAGCGATTCCGCCTATTGCTACACATTTTGCTGTAGCCTGGTTTGTGTGTCTGTCATCTGTCACAGTTAAGACGGGTTCGCGTCTTGCAGCGCAACTAATGGCACCGTTGTTGTGGTTCAATAAAGTAAGCTGAGCAAGAAGTTGCAATTTTCGTACAGACGCTGCAAATTTTCGACAGAGGAGATTACAGATGCTCAAAATTAAGTTCGATAATGCTCCTAAATTTTCCGCAAATGGAGGTTTTTAGCTACGAATGTAGCATTTTGGATGACAATTTTCCGACAATAATTAAAGTAGATTTTTCTGATAATTTTCCGACAGCCGAAAATTTAGCGCGGCAGAGGGGGGAGCAATTGTCCCACCTTAGATGGCAGTGTAACGGTAGGGTGTTGGACTTCCGATCTAGAGGTCGTAGGTTTAAATCCCGGTCGGGTTGCAATCAAGTGGTTACTAGTTGGATGGGTGACTGTTTGCAGATACATGTAGGTAAACCATCTCGGAATATAGGCTAACTAACACTAAAATCAACTCAACCTTTCATCGTTCCAGGGTAGGTAAATCAAGTACCGGCGTGTCTGGCTGGGGTAAAGCAGAACACGTTCATCTGTGTCGGGTGACATCTAACACTGTGTGATTCCCTATGGCAGGTGACGTTCCGTAGCTCTGTGATGGGTTTTCCATTAAAAGCTATATACCCTCTTTAACCTTTAGTACTTTAATTATTGCAGCCATTCCCGGAAACGACGCCATAGGATGCACCCTAGGCCCCAGTGGCGGTTTTAGGCCCGGGCCGAAAAGGGCACAGGCCCTCCCTCAATTTTGCTCCATGCCCCCCAGTTTCGTAGCCATCCATGATTTCTTGCAAAGATAACACATATATCTGATTTTTTGCGTTTCCAAATTTTAGAAAAGTGGGCAAATTTGAGGCTTCCATTGAGCGTCGAAAAACCAAAAGTGTTTTAGCTTCATGGGGGATTTGCCTTCTGACCCCCTGACCATCAGGAGCTCTGCCCCTGGACCCCGCTGGGGGCTCCGACCCAGACCCCCGTTACAGACTCGCGCTACCGCGCTCGCCATGGCATGGGGCAGTGCCCCTCCCCCCAGATGTTGCGGGCTGGAACCACCACTGTGATAACCATACACAATGCCAAGGTGCGACTTATTGCACGTCATTTTTGCAAGACAACACTCCATCTGTGGCTTCGGGGGCTTTGCCTCCCTAGATCAGTAACTTCTCTCCTCATACCTGTGGACTCAGCTTGCGCCCAGTAAAAAATAAGGGAACAGTTTTGTTAAGAGTGTAGATCAAAACTTCCCCTATATTTCACTAAGCAATCAACACCCTTAACAGATCCTTCATTTTCACATGGGCAATCTGCACCCTTGACAAGGAGTTCTAGCGGGCTTGAGTCCAAAAGTGTGGGGGGGGGAACTTGAGCCTAAAAGTGGGGGAAACTTGCGCCCGATTTTGGCTCCGTAATTGCTCGGATAGAAGCTACTGGCCCCCTGAGTCCTGAGTCCTGACCCCCGACCAGGGGCTCTGGTCCCCGCTAGCCTTACGTCTTTTTAATGCACACGACAACTAAATATAAAGGTCGACATTTGTCCCACAAACACATAAAATATTATTGCCCCCTTGTGCGATGGCCCTTACCCCTCACGTTGCCCCCCCAGCATCAGCATTCCTAGCGCCGTCTATGCCTACAGTGCATAGCCCTACCGGGTAAGACGCGATTAGACGCAGTCGCAGTAAGCTTAAAAGCGATTAAAATACGCGATTAACGCGTCAGAATGTTAACTTTGATTAAAGTATACGATGACGATAAAAAATTAATCGCATTACGCAAAGTTAGAAACAAGGCTAGAAACTATTTCTGCGCGAGCGATCTCACAGCTGTTTCGTTTGTTTACAAACGGTGATCTTTGACCCTTCCCATAGTTTAGTGCGTTTCATGAGATCCCGAATCTGCTATTCGGCATCTCGAGAGGTAATTGTATCGCTGCCCCGTTACACGGTAACCTAGATGCAAACGTACGGCCGACCGACTGTCAATCATGTTGCGTGATCTGGCATCCAGCATACTAACAGCGCCATGCTCGCCTACAGACTGGGACTATATTAACTGGACTGCAACATCTCTTGACTGTAGATAAGGAAGATGGGTCGTGGATGCTGCGGGGCGCTATGTCTTTTCTGGCAGGTAATTGCACAAATCATGCTCGTCACCAGGCTAGCTGACTCATCGGTCGCTGACAAGACCATTCACGTGGGCTACCTCTGGCAGTTTAATGCCGTTTTGAATAATTCGCCGGAGAGAGCCGGAGCTATCAATGTTGGTATCGAATCAGCTCAAAGAGATGGCCTTCTTCCAGGTTTTAATTACAGGTACAGCTGCTACCAAAATTCTGCTGCTTTTGAAATAGTACAACAGTATCGGTTTAATGATATGTTTGACAATACTGTTGTTTGCTTTTAATTTATTGTGATTTCTGTCTGTTGACACGTCAGTTGAGAGGCACCAACGTAATTTATGATGCCTGTTTACTACTATCTTATATCTTACAAAGATATAGCATTTCGGATAAGCTTAACTTGACTCTTACTTAACCGCTTGAAAAACTGCAATAGTGCAATGGCATTGGCATGCATTTTGCTTTGCAAATTAAAAACAAATGTACATATTTTTACCGCTTCTTAATATGATATTTGGTGTGGTTAACTGCTGTTTGCCGAACTCGTGCACTGTGTAAAACAACGAAACACGACAGTTTTAACTACGCGGCTTGAGAAGGCCAAGTTTCTTGAGATAATGTTCCCGCTACTGCTGCTGCTGATAATGGTAGTGGTGTTTTTATGGTAAAGCATTGTCTACTTGAAGATGGACTGTACTGCCAAGAACGGAACGGCGGTAACGTTGGAAATGCTGCGGATTTACGATATTGATGTTCTTTTTGGACCGATCTGCAGTAGAGGTGAGATGTGGCTTACGATTAACATCATACATGATTAAAGCCTCGATTATAATAATCCTACGTTTAACTATTAGTACCGGGTATATACATGTGCCATAGAGTTTTTGTATAGGCCTATATGTTTCGCCACGGTCCATGGGATATCAGAATAAAAGCGGAAGCCTGCATTTTTACTTGACTGGCTTTCACAAATTCAAAAATATTTTACCATTTTATGGCACGCATTATTTTGATAATACATTGTACGACGACTTTGACTTTACGGCAGCACCATGTAGTAATATTCTATTATAACAAAAGCCCAGCCTTCGCTAGGGAAAGTTGACCGTACCGCCTACGTTCGAAGCCCAGCGTCCCACTTCCAATCACGAAAAAAGCAATTTTTCACAGGTGACAGTTCCACGCACGCTATGTTAACGGAACGCTGCTCTCGAAAGCTACAGTCAACGATGACAAAGAAAAAAAAATTAAGTAATAACTTCATTAATTTGTCATTCGTGCAAAGTGGTGCATTGCTGTGTGCAGTGTGTATAATTACCGGATACATCGTGTCATACTTCCACCGCGCATTCTTTCCGGAAGGGTGTGAACAGAGTACACTGCAGGACACGCTTACCTACGACACGATGGTGCGCATCGGCGGGTCGTTCACCGGCTTCTCGACGGCGTTCCAGGTGGTCGCCGACATGTACGGCTGGAAACACATTGTGCTGCTGGCCGACGACGACACCGAGCGCATTTGCTGGTACAGCGCCAAACCGTTCGACGACATTTTCGGCAACAACGAAAACTACACATTCTCTTGGCTCAGATTTGAACCAGATCCGACACCCGAAGAACTCGACGATATTCTAGATCAAGTGCAAGCTCGTGCACGAGGTTTTTTGCTGTTGTTGTTGTGTTACCTTTTTTGAACCAAAATTATGTGCTCCAGACGCTTCGAGATTTTAAAGCAACGGAACACAAACGCAACTAAATACGATATGAAAGATAGGTCTACTTAATACTTATGTAATTTGACACTAAGTTTGATAATTCTGCTGCACTGTGTTTACAGTGGTCGTGTACTGTCACTCGGTGTTCTCAGTCATGGCGCGCTTTCTGTTCCGAGCTCAGGATCGTAACATGACCAACGGCGACTATGCTTTCTTCACATTCTGGCCGGCTCGAAAACCGCTCACTGACTACCCGTGGGATTGGTACAACACTTTGCTCGGTGGCGGCATTGACATGGAGAAGCGCAAAAAAGCATTTCGTGCCGTCAAGCAGGTATTATACTTGCCACATTTCATGAATCAGAGTTGACTGAAATAAATGTACAAAACATCAAATTATAAGCCTACACTTGTTATCGGCAACATTTAAGGACTAACACATCGAATACAGCAAAAATTACAAAAGGTGATGTTGCCCGCATCGCATTGACTGTGTGTCAATGTGCTGCTGAATAATATCACCTTTTTGTAATTTTTGCTGTTTTCGATGTGTCAATTCTGAAATGTTTTGTACATTTATATTTGGCCTTCACCATTGCTTGTTCAGTTAGTGCTTTAAAGTTAACGGGGTTAGTTACTAAACAATAGTAACGTAAAAGTTAATAATGAAAACATCGAAACCACGAAGTTATGCATGACGATAATTGCTGACGAATGACGAAACAGTGGTATGGCCTTCACTGTTCGTATTTGTACATGTAACGTTGTCATGACAGATAACAGTGCTCGCCATTACTGGAGCAGAGGATGACAAATTCATGTCAAAAGTGAAAGAAGCAAATGAAGGACCGCCCTGGTACAATCCCACGCCCAATATGGTATGTCCTTATACAGTACATTTACTGAGTACGTTGTAGGCTTAGGTTTCTATATGTATTGCATATCAGTTTTTCTATGCTTGTAGAAATTGCAAAATCACGGCGCGGCGGCGGCTAAGTCGGCGACTTAGGAATCTAAGACCGCTGCAAACAACAACAGTACTGTGAATGCGGTTGGCTGCCTGTCAGTGCACTTGCGACCGGAAGTGCGGTCTCGCGCAGCATGGCGGGCGGCCATTGGCCGGTTGCGCCCACACCTGTGCATGTGCTACTTGGACTTAGTTTCGGAATGCAGACCACATAGCACATAGAACATAGCACGCCGTGTGGTTTGTAGCCGCGAGACATAAAAACATGTGTTTTACCATGCTATCGATAGTAGCAACCTTGGCCTTATCTTGCACTATTTCTGAGATACGGTAACATATTGATTAAAAATCGCCAATTTTCCTCATCTCCTGTCAGTTAATGCGGGGTCACCCCTTTTGAATTTCTGGAACACATTATCCTAATAGTAATGTCCTTTGCGGAGCAAACAGTAAAAGTTTTATGATTCTAGCGTGCGTCCTTTTGACACACAGTAGTGTGTGACAGTGTGACAGTAGTGTGACAGAATCACGAACAGACGGACGCCTTTGCCATAGTTAATACAAGACATTTGCAAGCTATGGTATTTGACTGCGTTGTACTGCAGATACCTGATACCTGGACACGTTACTTGCATGATGCCGTTTATTTATATCTGCGCATAGTCCACCAAATGTTGTCTGAAGGCTTCACTGACTACCGAGACGGCAGAGTCATTCTGAAGAAGTCCGCCGGCCATCGATTTCGTGGTGTGTATTAGGCGACAGTAATTTACTCTTCTACTTCAATTTTTAGATCATAAAACAAAAATGTGCTTAATTACTTACTTGGCAGGACAGTTGTGGCCATTTTGTAGTATCATCGCCATCGTCGTCATCATTTATTCACGAACATGCAAGTACAGAAACACTCATAAAAACACAGCTGGTAAGACGTACCAGGCTCATAACAACGCTTACTCTAGCCTTAACTAGTACGCACTGACTATTTGACCGGCGATCAGGGTCAATATAAAAAAATTCGCAGTCGACATTCAATGAATAGCATTAAATAAAGTGTACGCGTTATTGAGTATGATTCGCGTGTATATTGTGGTGTAGGGTTTACGGCTTGGGATTAGGGTTAAGGTTTGGGTTAAGGTTAGCATTTTTTTAAAATTTATGTAACAATAATGAACATTAAATGTTAACGTACAATATTGTTAGTAAATTCGAAATTTCTGTAAGCTAGGCAAAACTTGTTTACTGGTGATCCGTGATGGCTAAGCTAATTGCAAGGCTTGAGGTGCCAGTTAGCAGTCGGCGATTCGTGATGCTACGGCTGAGGTCGTCAGTTGCACGGCTGCCGCCGTCCGCAGGACACGGTCTTAGCCGCTACCTATGAGCACCATAGTGCTCGTACATACCGGCTAAGGCTGTTCAAGACGGTGACCGTTCGAACATTTGGTCTTCACAGGGACGGATTTTTGACCGGTCATGACTAGTCAAATATCTGGCCCTCATAAAGCCGAATACGTGCCCTATCACCGGGCATGTTTAACCGGTGACAAAATTTGGCCCATTATAATAGCTTGCCGACTGCCGGTCAAATATTTTGTGCCTAACTAGTAGCCTACATTACTTGAAATAATAATAGCTCATGGAAGTTAAAACCATATTTTAAAAAAACAAAATCACATACGTAACACTTCAAAAATCCGGAAAAATCAACATTATTCATAGTTTAATCATTTAATGAACTTCTAAAAGTTTACAGAGAGTTAATATTGCCGCAGATGGCAACATTTTGGGTATATATTCTAAAGTATATCGTATTCGCATACAAACAACTGATCATTCGCAGGAAAGTACAACAAATATTAAAATATATGTTAGTTCTATTTGACTGAGCTGACAGTGACCACGTCACTACCGAACCACAGCCAAGTGTTACATAGGCGTCTTTTTACGAAAGTGCAAAACAGAAAAAAACTTTCTCCACAAAGTGGTATACGTAAGTCGTGGCGTGAACGTGCAGCATAGAATAAACTACTTCGCCAGTATCCATCACTGACAAAACGAACATTGAATCGCAAACACAGTGCACGCGTCGCTGTTATTTCTGGTTTGTAAAGACGCGTAATTAAAACATTTTAAATCAAAATTCAAAGCAGAAAAACCGATTTATAACCAGCCAAACCGGCTTTTCGGTCTTGCACAAAACGGATTACCCGATTTCTTGGTTTCGGTGAAAACCGGGTTGGAAACCCTATTTAACGCTACAGAGTATAGGATGACATGCTGATGCTACAATGCCGTCGACTATAGCCCATATGAGAAGTATGCCAGAGGTTTCAGCTGTGACCAAGATATCACTATAACATCGAAGGATCACCTGGTAAGTGGGATGTACCGAACGTGTCAGTTTTAGCCTACCCGTGTCCCGTACTGACAGTGCTGCCAATAACGTCGAGTGCGTATGAAACTAATTGTAGGCTTAAACACAGAACGTAAGTCTACTAACATTATAAAGTTTACGTATTGGGTGTAAAACAAACTTTTATTTATTCTTCAAGCTGTTAAAATAACAAAAGGGCTTGCTTCATCGGTAGTCTAATTAATAGCACGTACCGGTCCGCGGAAAAACATAAGAAATTTACTAAGCAAACTGTGAACAGATAGACTAATATCGCAAAATTAGTGATACACAGTGCATCAATAGGCGTGAAACAGTTTATTCGGGATGATCGAGTCGACTAACTGGATTACTTGGGCGATTATTAGAATACTTGAATATTACATAAATTCGGAACTAGGACACAGCCCTGAAGTCGCTGCTATTGTCATGACACATATTATGGTGATGTCTACTGTTTCTTGATTCGAATTTCAAGCAGGAAAAGCGACGCAGATGTTGACTGTTCCGTGGAGCCATCGGTAGCCGACACCAGAGATAATCTGCAAAAACATCTTCTGACAGCTACACGACCGTATATCACGTCATTAAGACACGCAACGATTTTTATGAAATGTTTAGTTTAAACTTGAAACATTTAAAAAAAGAAACTTCAAACGACTTTAAACAGTAAAATTTTAACCAACAAAGCAGGAAGATAATAGCACGAAATTCTTATACATGTGCAAGACTCTACATGCGACGAAGACATTAAGTATTTATAGCGGCCAGTCTTCTTGTCTATTGTCTGCAGTTTGTTTTAAAATTGAAAACTCATTGACGTGTTACGAAATTAAACGGTGATTATTGGAAAAAAATGGCTCATAGACCAATTCTTAGATTACGCTGGCAACCTGGATTCGCATCCAGGTTATGGTCTAGATACAAATGCAAAACAAATATATTTTTATTACTTTCATTCCTGGAGACAACAAAAAACAAAAAATAAAGCACAATTCTTAGCACAAGTATGCTCTTTAACATGTGATTGCTAAGTGCTTTTTATTTTGCTGTTTGTTGGTAACGTGAAACAGGTCTTATGACCGCAATACACGCTTTTATTTTGAGACCAGAATCAAGGTCACAGAACACGACACTCAGAACAAGACCGAGACAACAAGTTGACAACCGACATCATTAGTTCCGCGGTCTAAACAGTTCTGACAACAGAACAAAATGTAGCACATATACTCAACGAAATTGACCACATTTAAGTGGGCAAATAAACGACATAAGCAACAAAAAAGCACAGCTGTCGCTAGGGAAGACGCGCTACAGCCTAAACACTACAGTTCCTGTTGCAGTATTGCCCTTCAAGGTCATCCAAGGTCAATAAGTTTTATGTTATTTGAAAGCCAATATGCCACTTTCTATTAATGATTAATAGTAACCTTGGCCCTTCCTGTTACCGTTTCCGAGATACGGTTGCTTATAGCTTGAAACATTTCATTGAAAATTGCAATTAAACCGCTGCAGATGGAGACTTGTTACTATTGACATCCTATAGGAAGTTGCCACCGCCTTATCTGACGAAAGCATCGCCGACCCCCCTACGACTTACATTTTAGCCACAATACCGCACGATTGGCATATCATATTGCGTTGACCGTTTAAGGTCATCCAAGGTCAGTGATTTTTATGTCATTTGAAAGCAAATATGCGACTTTTTATTAGTGTTTAATAGCAACTTAAGCCCTATCTCGCACCGTTTAGCCACAATACATCCGTTACAGACGGACAGACGGGTGGACAGACGACAACCGTGCCAAAGACGCCTTACAGCATAGCTGTAAAACAGCATAGTTGTAGCGCGTCAAAAAGCAGTAAAATTATAGGCCTATAAATCATCATTGTATGTGAAAGTGAATAAAGGTGAATTTATCTAGCGACTAACGTTAATTGACCTTTAATGCATTATGAATGTTTTCCGAAATATGCGTGTAATTTTTTGGCATACAACGCTGTTCTTCGTAGTTTCCGAAGTTTTATGCAAAAAGTAAGAAATGATTGCTTAATTCCATAATAGCTCAGCTGTAAGCATATTTTTAACGACGAAGTTAAATAAACAAACATTCACTTTGCATTTTTTATAATCTTTGTGATAATAGCACACGCCGTCCAGTCTTGCAAAAAGTCGCTCTGTGAGGTCTTTATTTTAATGACAAGAGCTGAGCATAAACATAAGCATAAACAATTTTAACCACAGTCACAGTCATAGAAGAGGGAAGCGGCATTCTTCAACGGACGCTAAGCAAAAGGTTTATGTTGGTAATTGTATAACGACGATGATGATTGATGATGATTTTGGTACTGACGCTGATGAATAAAAAGCAGTATGCAACATGATAAATCTAAGCTTTGTGCATTCCTAGGTCTACGAATGTTACCAATGAGCCACTGCTGTGTAATATTCCGGCAAATGCAATACACAAATAGGCCTACATATAATGTGCTATGCAGGTGCCAGTGGAAATGTACTGATAAACGACCAAGCTTATCGAGAACAGAGTTTCACCATCTGGGGCTACACGGAAGGATTAGACGCGTACTATGCAGGACTGGTCGTCGACCTGACACAAGCTCCCGGTCAGGTCAGTCATAATTTTACCGGTGGGAATGGTGCTCCACGTTGAAGTCGTGATGGCGAGGGTTCGACTTCGGATGTTTAAACGTTATCCGACGGCTCTGAGCAAGTAGTTCACACACAGGCGCGTTAGCGCATATTCGTCGTCATTTGTCAAACTGTTTGACTAAAACAGCATTAGCTGGCACTCAGAGACGACGTTCGACGCTGTTACTTCAGGACGCAAATCAAAATCCACCGTTCTGTCAACGAAACTAAACGTTTCACATCTGTCCAATACTTTCTCCAAAATCTGGAATAATTTTCTTCCCTCAACTGTAGCTCATATTTTTTTTAGAATATAATCTTTTTTCACTAGCACGTTCTCGTAATCTTTTGGTAGGCCATATGTCATATTTGTATTTTATTGTATCCTATTGTTCTGCATTGCATATTCTACACTATATGTGTTTTTATTGTATTGTACAATCGGCATTACTGTATTTTTAACATTTTGCAATTTATCGATAATTCCGTTGCTGAAAAAAATACCTTAAGGGACATTTGTACATTTATGCAGCGAGGAAGGTAACCTCGGGCAATTAAATTAACCGGCAAACTGTTACTGAGTTTTCTTCATGACTAATGTCGTTGGCACAAAAAGTGCAACACAAATGCAGTAAAATTAGGCCTATGTATTTTCTTGTATTGCATTTGTGGGATGCCCTTAAGTCATTTACACAAAAATTAACTTTCTGTGTTTCAAAGGGATTTGTCAACAATAGATACACACCAATGTCGCTCAAATAAATAAATAAATAAAATATGATAGTCGCGCATACAATATATGTTATCTTTTCGCTTTACTGTGTTGAGCTTATTTGTTATTTCAAAGCGATGCAATTTGCAACCATAATCTTCGTGACAGGAGGGGCTAGTGAAAGTAATTTTTGCTAAATGTTTAAAAATACAAAATTATTGTTGAAGCTAAAATCACCCACTTTGGAAAATTTGAAAGCAAAATTGAAATTTTGAGCACCCGTGTTTTTTTCTGTCAGCGACAATTTGCACCTGTCTCTTGGAAAACTGCGGTTTTCTGTTTTTAACTTTCCTAATCTCCGACACTATTAAATGCAACGGATCTTTCTTGTATATGACTTATGTTAAATCAGTCGAGCGTAAATTAACTGCAGCACTCGTATAATCTAACAAATAATTCTGTTTAATAAGCCGGCATTGATTGTAGATGGTGACGATAAATGAACCATTGACTTGGGGCCTTTACGACGAACCGCCAGCAGATATTCCAGAGTGTGGATTTGTTGGCGAGCTGTGCCCTCCACCGATACAAGGCAAGTCCATCACTGAATCCGTTTCACTCCGCCAGACAAAACAGGATGACAGTGACACAGGCCTACGTTGACAGGGTTTGGGGTTGAAACGTGTCGCGCATACGTTATGCGGTGCGAAGTAACTTGTGGACATGGTATGCCTATGTGCAACCGTGGTGGTGTAATTTTATTTTTAAAATCTCTATCCGTTGAAAGCCTTTGTCTGAGAATTCCTGCGTTAACGTTGTTGCATTTGATACATTTATAACCTGTTAGGGCCTACCATCTACTCAACACCCCACAATGACGCAACATCGTATGCGTGTTATGTTCTAAACAGTAACGCAAATATAACGAAAATATCTGGGAAATTATTCAACCACTATAATACCTTAAGGTTGCTTTTAGTTATAATCTAAAATTTATTACATTTATTGTAATATGGCTGAGTTATGGGTGAAGCAATCGCGCGGTAATGATGGCGATGATGATGATGACGGCGTTTTGTAGATTTCACAACAACAATTATCATATCTTCAGTCGTTGGTTCACTCGCTCTGATCGCTTTCATCGTTATATGCCAATGTGTCAGGTAATTCTGATAACACACTACTTTTAAATTGCACGTGGATGCACTATCGTATAGGCCGCATTACGAGTTTCGTCTGGCTGTTTGTTCGTCCATATTCTGTCTCTTTCTCCGTCATATACGGACATTTAACTGTGACATTAAAAAAGTTAAAGTAAACCTTTCGTATAGCACAGAAATAGCTAGTAGCTGAGGAGCCAATTTTTAGCTAAAAATGTAAAAAAAAGTCAAGGTCAACGGAAATCAACAAAACTGAAGAAATTGCTGCATTGTTACTCACGGGTTGCAGCCGGGCTCCGCACGCACCGACAGCAAAGTGCAAACTAAGCCTGACCATTATTTGATTTAACTCGACGCCACTCGACTGACGGCCGCACTTCGCCGACATCTTTTCGAAATTCTTGTTCAGAATGTTGATGGTAAAGACGTTTATAGCCTAGCGAAATGCCTTCAGCTTATGAAATGACGTTAAATAATTGCTACTCGATTATTATATCTCCTTTTCCTTGTTGAATGTGGGCAAAACGACTTTCGTTTTTCGGCTGAAGCTAGGATATGTTTTGACTGGTAAAAGCGTATTGACTGAGTCTGCACTGATGCACGTAGGCGTTAATTCGCAGGATGATAACACGTCAGTTACATCGAGCTCAACTCTGATTTGCGTCCTCGTGTACAGAGCACGCCGGGCTGAGGCTCGCATTCAGCAGATGTTGTGGAAGATTAACTACTCAGACATCGTCTTTACCAACGTGGTCTGTTTATCATCATTATTTGCCTTGCTCTGTGCTACGCGACATTGACAAAAAAATAATTGCTGCGACAGAAAGTTACAGAGTAACATATTATTTGGACAACCTAGGGCCTACAAAATAGTTTTTTTGCAAGTGTCTTCTTTAACAAATATATATGTAAAAAAACTTACCAGTTTACAACTGTGTGTAAGGAAGACGTAATAATATGAGTCCTCTAAAACAGCAAAAATCCGCCTCGGCCTTAAGATTTTGGTCTCGTTTAACATCTCTGGCTACTAGTGTCAGTGAACGAAGCTTGTCATCGATTAAACGCGATTTGATTGATTGAATTAAAATATAATTGTTCTTTTGTTTGAATTTTGACAATAACTATGCAAGATTAGTGAAATCTAACAGTCCGAAGTTTTATTGTGCATCGAAAGGCGCGTGTGTCGTTGTACTGTACAGGAAGGAAAGAGTTCTGTGAATTTTTCGACGTTGTCTGTGCAAGAGGCACTTCCAAGTGAACTGCAAAACTGTCTAATGGCCATATACAAAGGAGTGAATGTGGCCGTCTACACCGTGGACAAGACTGAAGTTAATCTCACTCGTCAAGATCTCATCGAGCTCATCAACGTATGTCGGCGTATAGGCATTCATTCACTGATATTCGTTTATTACCGTGACTTGTCAAAACGCAAGCAGGTACACAATATACTGTAATGTAAATAGACCACACGAGTTTGCGAATAATTGTCGACTATAAATGAATGCACGAATAAGTAAGTGAGTGAGTAAAATTATTTCAATAGCACAGTTTCATTGTCAAATGTCACAGTGCAGTGAATGGAATAGATTTTTGTCGCATAGTGACAAGCTACAATAAGACCGGCGGTGCGCTCCAATTATCAAAGAAATAATTTGAATTAAATGGACATCGGGTAAAATCGCAGTCGACACTGTCAAAATGTGTACAAAATCTTTCTAAATATTCGATCTAGTGACGAAGAGGAAAGCGCGCAGTTTATGTCACTAGAGTGCATATCACTTTTCTCTCTTTTTTGCGGATTTGAAATAATGTGAATTGAATAAAATATGTGAAACGTACGCGTGTATCTGCAGCGGAAGGAATTGAACCACGACAATATAGAGCAATTCATAGGAGCGTCGACTGATCCGGGACATATTTGCTACCTGATGCAGCGCTGCACTCGCGGCACTGTTCAGGTAAGTGCATGCTTGTACATAGAGGCACTGGCGCACGTGAAGGTGACATACAGCGAACTGCCAAATACCGTAAACCAACAGTGTTCAACTGACACATTATCGCTAACGTTTGTAAGAGATCAGCCAGGTTTGACGTACGCCGAGGCCTAACAGTAGCATTGATCCTGCTGTATATGATGCTAACAAAAAATTAGCTGTCGAAGGGAAACCGCGCAATGCTTTGTCTGATTTGAGAAGTTAATTTTGCGGCTGATAGCGACAAATAGTATAATTATCGTATTTGTCAATGAAGGTGAAGTAACATAAATGTGATATTCGCATTCATTATACGCTGAATAACTTACTTTGTAAATCTCTTCAGCTGTTCTGCTGCAGGGCATTATCAGCGATGAAGAAATTACACTGGACTGGTTCTTCAAAATGTCACTAATAAACGACTTCATCAATGTAAGCGTTTTAGCAATAGGTTTGGAAACATTAACACTTTTTAACAATAGAAATACTGATCAACGTGAACATAATTAATTACAAATTAGTTTCTTTTCGGTGATAGTGCATGTTATTCAAAATGGGATTCTTTGCAGATAAACGTTTTGCAGTTGTACGTGAGTTTTATTTGCTGATCGAGTATGATTAATAAGATGACACGTCATAACTTAAAATTCAGATTATTTTAGCGTGTAAAATTGTGACGTGATACGAATACGATACGAATAGAGATTTTCGCCTTAATCTAGCACTTAAGCTCAAACAAACTGAACAATTTCATGCAGACGTAGGATGAAAGAAAGTGAAATGAAAGTGCTGTTATGTAAAACATAAAACAACTACAGACATACAAAAACAAGTGAATATGGGATGCTAAATATACGATTTACAATAGTTCTGGTTTTTCGGTGTGAGATAGTGGTGTCTGTTAATGTTAGGGAATATCGTACCTGCACAAGTCGGCATTCCACTCGCATGGCTACCTGTCCAGTGCTAACTGTCACGTCGACAGTCGTTGGGTTCTCAAGATCGCTGGATTCGCACTGCATGCATTTAGGACGGAAGACATCACGAAGACGGTCGTGCCCTTTAATACTTTTTTATTCACCATCAATCAATAATTTCTTATCACAAGCATCATTATAAACATTGAACTAAACGTCCGTTGACGTCGATCGTTTGTACAATTTTATTTCTATTTTGCACGCAGTAACAAATTACTTGCTCATTTTTGCATAAGCTCTAACATTAACTTTGCAAGTATATATTTTACTATTTGTCTTCTATTACAATGATTATTGTTACATGTTTTGAGTTTTTTTTGTTTTTAGCTTTTTAAATATGTTTAAAGTTGTTTTGGATAGATTATTTGGTGCAGAGAAAAATTGCGTTCACAAAACATTTTTGTCATTAAAATTTGCAAGTTACTATAATGATAGTTGTAATAATTATTATGTGATGCAGGAAGATGAATTTGTGTATTACCGCGATCAGCTGTGGACAGCTCCTGAACTGCTGCGTATGACGACAAATCGACCTATCAACAGATATTGCTACAATGGTTATTACTCGTTCGTCTGTCAACTCGACCTATCAATGGAACTCAGAAGGGCGACGTCTACAGCTTCGCTATCATCCTGCAGGAGATCACGTTCAGAGCGGAGCCTTACTTCGCAGGCATCGATCGCCCAAAGTGTATGTAGCTGGCAACTGTTATCACAGCAGATCATGGTTATCCAATCTGTTGTGATGTTCAGTATTTACAAAATGGGTGGACTTTTTCTACAACTGAAATATAGGCGACATGCAGCCAGACCGTTTCTGCCTCAAAGTCCAGCGTCAGGCCACGAGGATATTGAGTTTCTAAACGAAAGTTTTCATATATACTAAAATGTTTACTAATGTTACGCTTATTAATATTTGCATCTCGTTAATTTTTTCATGTTGTTACTGTTGTTGTTGTTACTAGAAATCAACGGCAGAAAGAAAAGCTTAGGCATTACAATAATTTGCAAATGCAGAGATATGAGCTTCACACAAATTGAGAAACATGCTTTTATTTACGGATTGTGTTAACGCAGTAGGTCTAGAGCTGATACATAACCTGAAATTGCCAGGCCTTGTTTACATCCACGTAGCTGTACTAAGTACAATTATTGCAGGTTTAGATCACTACATGTAAGCTACTTAACGAGTATGAAAAATACAGTTATCGTCGATTGAATGGTACAGTGATCCTGGAAAGAGTGATGGACACCGCTGGTCCAGCCTACCGACCTGCGCTGAACGAGGTGGACTCTGGCAGCGTCAATCCACAGATTTTGACTTTGATGAAACATTGCTGGGCTGAGGAACCGTCCGAACGACCTTCGTTTGATGACGTCGCTAAAACTCTCAAATCCATCAACAAAGGAAAGTTAGCATTGCGTAGTTCAATATTTTTTCCCATTTGTCGGTCTGCCAATTATGTTTGTTGCATGAAGCAGCATGCTACTTGTAAATTTTTCTGTAAGATGTTTGCCAGTAGAAAATTGGTAATGCTGTTCAAGAACGTTCTTTTCTTACTCTCATGTTGATAGCCATAAACAACTCAGCTTAGTGTGCTGCTAGAAGTTTTTCCATAAAGTTTTTTTGCGAATTTTTATGCAATCGCTTGACATTTCACACAATTACTGTTATTTTTTTTATAGTTCAGATGCAAACTCAGAAGTTTTCATAAGAATACTAAGCAGCACCGGATTGTCTTTAACGGTTGCCTACAGTTTTATTGTCTTGCCTAAATTTGACTTAACCGCTAAAGATCCACTCGTAATGATGCGTAGCCTATACGACACTCTTAGCGGGGTACGTTATCAAAATCACACACTGGCCAAATACACCTTGTCATGAATAGGGATTGTTCCTGTCTTGTTACAGAAAGATTGACATAGTGGATAGCATGTTGCATAAGTTGGAGAAATATGCGGACAATTTGGAGGTGATTGTTCAACAGCGAACTGCAGACTTGGTGGAAGAGAAGCACAAAACCGACATGCTACTGCACAGAATGCTGCCAACGTAAGCGTCTACAGTAATTGCATTGATATCGCCGTCTTTTTATGTAAATTATTACGCGGTCGTTTTAATAAACTTTATCAGTGGCATCACGTGACATGTGGACATTGCTGTAAATATCTGTAATGTGATAAGTTATGTTTTTGTGTCGCAACTAAAACCTCAAACTTCAAAAAATATGTTCAACTGTCACATTCAAAGCCAATTCCAAAACATCCACTTTGAAAGGAAACCGGCTCTTAACGTTACCAGATTAACCGGATCTCTAGGCCTACTTCGCCGTTAAATAATTCACAGCATTTCGTTTTTGTTCTCTGTCTGTCTCTGTTTTGTATCTTGTCTGTCTGCTGTCTGCCTTTGTCTGTCTGTTTGTTACCTAAGTGTTTTTGTTGAATAACTTGATATATAATGGTGTGATGTTTTTGCAGCTACGTTGCGGACGAACTGAAAGCTGGACGTAGTGTGGTTCCGCAGATGTATCCCAGCGCCACCATCTACTTTTCTGACATTGTCGGATTTACGTCGTTGTCGTCTGAAAGTACTCCGATACAAGTCGTGGAACTGTTGAACGATCTTTACAACACGTTCGATGACGTCATCTCACGTTTCGACGTCTACAAGGTCTGTCATGTGATACTCAGCAAACATAAGCCTACTCTATACGAATCTGTCATACCGAGACGCTTCTACCAGTAATTTTTATTAAGGCTACTTTTTCAAAAAAAAATCTGAAAACAATGGTATGTTGATGATAGCAGTGTAACGTTCAATTATGTTTCACTGTTGTAAAACAGTGCTAGGTTTTGCTGCTATAATGGTCTGGCCTCAGGCCATGTCGTGCAACCGCAAACAACATACGAAATAGCGGAGATTTTGCAAGTGACTAAATATCACATAATATGTTACACTTTTGAACACTTTTTCCCAAAGCATGTGAATTACGCTTATGTAGTATTTTTATTTGACTTTTAGTTTTAGCGTTTGCTTTAGTGTTTAGGAACTTTTGATACTGTACATTATGATGTCTGAAAACAAGTGAAAAAGTCGGAATTTTTGTCATTTTGCCGGAAGGTTTTTACTTTTTAGTGTGCGATATAAAATGTACATTGTATGAAGGTCGAGACAATTGGAGACGCGTACATGGTCGTAAGCGGCTTGCCGCAACCGAACGCTGGACGACACATCGTCGAGATCTGCAATATGGCTCTTTCTCTACTGGATGAGGTGTCATGCTTTACAATTCGTCATCGTCCTAATGAGAAACTCAAACTTCGCATTGGATTACACACCGGAC
>Ga0209367_1002263_pt1 | contig 25232 bp, 16 predicted proteins | sample WorMetLIZISLAND2_FD_187412 | JGI IMG/M metagenome (GOLD analysis project Ga0209367, IMG submission 187412) | Marine gutless worms symbiont microbial communities from Max Planck institute for Marine Microbiology, Germany - Olavius geniculatus... ... | reverse complement strand
TGGAATCGAACCGGGGATCTCAGGGTCACCAGTTCATCACGCTACCGTTACACCACCGAGCCACACATTATACACGGGTCATAAGCGGAATATACCTGCAGCTTGTCGGAGATTGCGATGTTGGTTCCATACATGTCAGCAATGACAAGTGGTGGAGGTCCATGGGATGGTGACACATCGGCAGCTTGTGGCAGCAGACTCATCTTGAGTAGACCACGTTCTTGTCGACTCAACGTTACTGTCAATAGCTTACCGTCAGCCCCAGTCTCATCAGTGGGACCTAGCAGATAACACACAATAATGCGACCATCAGCAGTGGGCATATTTACAAATGTGTCAAAGGGGCCCCTTTTCTTTAAAGGGGGGGCTGGGTGTGGTGTGCATTTCAGATGTACATTTTTGAAAGCGTTTAAAGAGCAAGCCCTCCCCTGCAAATACGCCCACAGTTTAAATATTATTTGTGCCTATGGCCTACAATGCGTACAAAAACTACAGAATTTCCCTAGATTTTGAACAAAATGACCTAATCCTGCATGTCAATGGGGGTGGAAACGCAGGGCCGCTAGCAATCAGTCTACTATGGTGCGATATAACAACTCCACCGCAGAAGCTCTTGGACATCGCAAACCTCGGTCGAGATATCTGCTTTTTTATTACACACTGTTGTGAATTCGAGATCACGAGAACCGTTGCACTGCTGACACCTAGCGAATAATGGTAAAAGATTGCTGTTCCACACATTACAAACAGGCAACAAATTCTTCGGAAATTCCTCAAATGTGAGACTGCCACCAAAATCTAGCTGAGATTCCTCCGGCCACACCCCTACCGCCTAAGATTTAACAAAAATCTGTTCAAAATTTCTGGATTAGGCCTGATTGTGAAGAAAGACAGACAGACTTGAACAGGTAAAAGCAATTTTAAAAATCACTGTAAAAACAATATTATACTGTGGACCATAGGTTCATACTGTGAGCAATATAAAAGTAATAACTATAAAAGTAATAATAACACTGCTTTATCACATAATTTCATAAGTACAAAATGACCATTAACCATACAAAAAAATCGATACAGAAAATAAGAAATATATTAAGCAGGCACATAGTAATTTCACAGTCATTTATGCAACACGCATCAGTTTCATGCAAACAATAATAGACAAATAAACAAACTCAATATAATTACTTTTATTGCCATTTTCTGTTTGTGTACACAAAATGCCGATCAAATCAGGAAAAAAAACTCTTCAGCAACGGAAATTATACACAGCGTCATTTCATCGCCGACAAAAAAAATTGACAAAAAACGAACATCCAAAATCCTAAAATACACAATTACGTACTACACCATGGACACCATGGGAGGTATTTAAAAGACACAAAATACTTAAGAGACCCCCAAACTGAGCGTTGACATGCCAACGTTTCTTTTCGGATTTTAACGAACAAAAGCATAACTTAAACACAGCAGAAGAATGTTGGCCTAGTAGGGGTAAAAAAAGAAACAGGAAAACAATACAACGGGACAAATCAGCTCACCTTATCACTTAGACTGCCAGACTTCAGCTTCAGTCCTCAAGCCTTACATTAACTCGTTGTGTTGAACATAATGACACAGAAAATATGAAGCAAATACAGTCTTAATAAACACTAGCAATAGCATACTGTTACACAGATCTCATTACACAGCAGCATACACGTAATCGTCTAAACTTAGGGCAGGTTCATTCACTACCGTAATGCAAATATTATTAACTGAGAACACTTTAGTATTAGCTAAAATTTTACACAGATTACAGCATGGGATAGGACTTCTCATTTCACAATTTCACAAAATGTAATTGTCTAAACCTAACGTGACTGTTCATCATTAAAATGCAAATATTATCAGTAAAAACCAGGTATTAATTTTGAATATAAACAGCTTCACACAAAAAGATTAGCAGTAAATCGAACGGACAACAGAAAGCCATCGACTTTTCCAATACATACTACATAGTATAAATAATAGGCCTAGTAACAATTTTGCACAATCTAAGATCACATAATTATGTTCACAGTCGTTACAAGACATATACAATGTTTTTTCAAAATATGCAGTAAATGCTAAGTAAAATTCATGAATTTCTGTGACTCTGCAAGCAATATGACTCACTGAAAATACCGCCACATCTGTTTCCAGCAATACGAAACACTGCAAAAAATTCAAATAAACCAATCCGAAGTTTTGCATGTTTACACTCGTTGTATCACTGGCAATGAGTTATTTTAAAAACGATACAAAATCAAATCTTGAAATATTTGCTTGGACAGCATAAGTATACAGACATGCAGGACCGCATAAAACAAAAATGTTAAAACAATCTGTGAGATGTCAAAAGAGTCAAAATTTCCAATATGCAATGACATCAATAACGACAACAATTATACCAGTGACAATGTCTACTACCATCACTCAGCCACTGACAGCGTTCAGCCAGCTCATTTAATGAATGCAGAACAAGGTAAAGTGGTAAATTATGCCCCATTTGTACGATCAAGCAAACATCGAGCAATCATCGAGCAAATATCCAGCAAATGCATTCAAAATACAACGTGCACAACGTGTGCCCTAATTGCTCGATGTTTGCTTGACATTTGCTCGACGTTTGTGCGATGCTTGCTCGATGTTTGCTTAATGATTGCTTGATCGTGTAAATGGGTTATTACTTTTGAAGCAAACCGAATAGCTTGGGCCGTGAGTCCACTTGTAGACAGACTGCCATCCTTTCCACTCACCACTGCCATTTAGGACGATTGCTCATCCAGAAAGCTGAAAACCATCTTAACTTTCCACGAAGGGTAAAAGGCTGAGTTCAGAGAAACAATACCACAAGCGCTCCCGATGCCCAAGAACGTACATTAAAATGGTTTTTGCAATAAACACAGAAATGTTAGACAAATTATTCATATAAAAAGTCAGATAACTGTATCTACGCACTGTAATGAAATATCATATTGCATGAAATATCATATTCCATGCAGTCACACAAACTGCCAGTAATAATGGCTAAACAGTCTTCAACAGTCAATATATTAATAAATAGTCCATAAATTAATGAATAAGCCACTCAGTTTAAAAATGACTTGCAAGCAGAACATCTTCTGCAACAAAAAATAATCATGACATCAACATAATATGTTAACAAAAAATTTGAGCTAATGCTCACGAGATGCGCAAAAGCCTATAACAGTTCCAGTTCAGTAGTTTAGCTGAAAATTGGGGTGTTCACGCTAAGTTAATATACAAATACCAAATTCTCTATCCGGATCGCATAAAGATAGTTCCGTGGCACCACTTTGTGAATGATATAGACTTGCGTTGCAGCCCAAAATCACTTCAAAATCCATAAAACCTCTTATTTTGGTGTTCAAGGTCATTCAAGGTCACTGAATTCGGTGCCAATCGAGAGCCAGTGTACGACTTCCTATTAGTGATTAATAGTAACTTAAGCCCTATCTCGCACCGTTTTTGAGATACAGCGACTTTTTGGCTAAAAATCACACATTTTTCCCACCCCCTCTTGTTTAACGCCCATGTTTGAGGTGACCCCCTTCGAATTTGTGGAAAAGCTTTATGGTTCCTGAAACTAGAGCCAACAATGAAGATTTGGTGATCCTAGCTTGCGCCGTTTTTGACTGAATCACCCATATGACAAACAGACAGACAGACGAACAGAATTGTGATGGCTAAGAGGCACTGAAAGCAGTAGCTGCTTTCGCACGTAAAAAGGGCATAAAAATCACCAGCATTCACACAGATGCAGTTTTTTCTACATATATTTTTCTCGCGTGATATTCGATCTTACAAACACTTTTATGAATGTTGATAAAAATTACTATTTACGGGGCCAAAGACACAATATGCAGCTTCTGAACTGCATGTAGCAACTCTAATTTCATCATGTACCATATGCTGTTTTATCAACGTTCACGATGGTGTTGTTTTTATACCTTACATTCTTTCCCACTGTACAACTGAGGTCTCTCAATAAATTTTTTATTAATGAAATATTTTCTATTTGATCTGATTCTGACTTCAGTTTTGGACAAGATCTAAAGGCAAAAAGGTAAAGGTTGCCAATTTGTATAGCGCATCGTCGTGTATACACACCTCTAATGCACTTTTCGTCACTAACCAGAGCCGTCGATCGCACAGCCGCCGCGTGCAGCCTGCAAACACAGGCTGGCGCACCAGCCGGCCAGGGAGCCCAGTTAGCTGCACCAAGGTCCCCACCTTCCGTAACCCATATAATGGGTTACTACTCATTTAACCGACCCCGGAGGATGGCAGGCTGAGTTGGCCTTGTTGGTTGACTGAAAGCGGACGCCGTACCCACGAAGTGGTCAAGCAGCCATCCATCAGTCTAGCGAAGGATAAGGAAAGTTCGCCGGCCAGGACCGACGTTCTAACCACTATGCCACGCCACCAACATCTAGTGCACACTCAAAAGATATCGGGCACTCCGCTGCAACACAGCAGTGAACTGGGCGTTGCGATCTACCCCTCAGTAGCCTGGAGTTGTCATAGCTCTTTTTAACATACCAAAGCATTTTTCTTCATCCTACATATGCACCAGACCACCATCACGTGTCGATCACACCGTGCCGGAGCCTTCAACACATTGAAGTTGGCAAGTATTCCAAAGAAAAACGAAACTAGAAAGCAGTCAGAGCCCGCACACCTCCGCCAAGGCAATGTTGTTCGCTAGGTGGCAGCACCATCTTCGGTTTTGCAGCGGTTTCCCTTATGCCCCACTGAAAGCAATGGTAACGAAAACTTCAAAGTGATCCAGAATCCAGAATTCCTTCCAGATCACCCCAAAATTGAATCACTGGTAGTTTTTGCCATTCCCAACATGCCCTCAAAATTTCAGAAAGATCCGTCCATCACTTTTTGAGTTATCTTGCTAACACACAGACAGACAGACAGACAGACAAAAACCGGCAAAAACATAAGCTCTTTGGCGGAGGTAAAAAGATGCGTATTATGAGAGCACCTTACCGTCAGCAGCTGGTGCAGCACTGAATCCACTTAGTGCGGACACAGAGTGTGGTACTATGCTGACCGGCATAGTAGTCACAGCGTCAGCACTCCGACTGGTCTGATCTGAAGCTCGTCGGCCGCGTTCCGCCGGGGAAGTTGTTGTGTCAGTGAGCGGAGACTTCAGTCGACGTACAGTGATCGACACTGTGCCATTTGTCTAAACAACAAACATTCCTTTTTGCTACATACACTATTGAGATGCGCGAAATGGTTAACTTGCTGACTGGCAAACCGAAATGCCTAACTGATTAGTAACCACATGCTTAAATTCATCAATTACGACCAAAAAGAATTTTAGAACTTTGACGTTTCGATATCCATCTGAAGTCTTCGTCACAAGAATGAAAATATTATTTCTTCATCTGGTTCTTGGCACAGCAAGTAGCAGATGTGCCAAGAACCGGACATAGAAATGATGTTTCTATTCTTCTGATAAAGACTCTCGATGAAAGTCAAACGTCAAAAATATAAAAGATTTTTTGGCAGTAATTGATAAATTTAATCGTGAAAGTACATTCAACCAAATGAATCTGTTTGTCATGGTTAGTAACCAGTTAACTAAAAAACAACAAACACAGAAATTAAAAAAAAACACTTCTAAAAGTGCACAAAGATTCCAGTAAATAAGTAAAGCTGAAGCATGTTGGACAGAGACCTTGAGCAGTTGAGCAATCTGTTCGCGTTTGGCAGTCAGCACGTCCTGGCCGTTCAAGCGAATGATCTGATCAGCAGGCCTTAGTCTACCATTGTGGTCCACCACACTACCCTTCACCTGCGATGCAGCGTGAACAAACTCATTTCAATCGCCAGTCACCGTGCTACAGCTACCTTGACATCTCACATCTCACATCTGAGACATCTCACGCACATTATGGTGACCCTTAAGCTGTCACAGACAAATCACGATGCCAGCGATGTTGACTGCGTATTTGCTACAACATGTTCATTGTAAACCTACAGTAGTAATAACAATAATATAGAAATTTATAAGGCGCGCAAAGTCGGCGGGCTGAATCTGAATCTGAGGTGCAGTAAAATTCAATTCTCTTGAGCCACCTCTAAATATTAAAATATCTCAGTAAAAATTTAAATGTTTTTCTTTCTTCCCAAAAAAACCATATTTAAGGGGTCAGAGCAAGTGCTTTTCAAAGTTCAATTTTTTTTGGGATAACGGAAACTGTTGGAAGCTAAGTATATTATTACCTCCGCCAAGGAGGTAATGTTTTTGCCAGACTTTGTCTGTCTGTCTGTCTGTCTGTGTGTCAGCAAGATAACTCAAAAAGTTATGGACGGATCTTTCTGAAATTTTGAGGGTATGTCGGGAATGGCACAAATTACCAGTGATTCAATTTTGGGGGTGATACGGAAGGAATCCTGCATTCTGGATCACTTTGAAATTTTCGTTACCATTGCTTTCAATGGGGCATAAGGGAAACCGCTGCAAAACCGAAGAAGATGCTGCCACCTAGCGAACAACATTGCCTTGGCAGAGGTGTGCAGGCTCTGACTGCTTTCTAGTTTTGTAACTATCTCCCAAAAGAAGTGGTGGCATGCTTTCCAAATGGCCAAAAAAGTGTCACACTTCAAGCCGTGGCGTCACAGAACACTACGGTACAGCATCAGACAAGCCGAAATAAACGTAAAAATTTTCGAAAAAGTAGTTTCCAAATTTTACATTAACTGTCCTGCTGCAAAAATACAGACATTTAAACGTACAGAGCTAGAAATAAACAGTCAAACTGAGAATAAGTGAAAAGCATACTATGTCGGAAATGAAGATGCCATTCTGGTGGCTAACGATACTAAAGCCGAGGCCGTGGCCGGGTTTCTTGACAAGCTCAGCTGTGACAGTATCATAGACATTATCATCATCAGTAGATGGCTCGTCCCGAAGCACAACTAGACGTATGACCGGTGGAGTCTGACGTAGAGCACGTATTGCATTTTCGTGCGTCACCTCCTCCAAACTCTCACCACACACCTATGCAACACGTGACACTGTGAGGTGATCCCATATGGCAGGTGACGCTCTGTCCATACACACACCCCTACCACAGCAAGTCATCTCCTGACTTGTATAAGTTTGTTATCACCCTACCATGCAACTCCGAAAAGTGGTTTAGCATGAACATTCAACCCAGATTTAATGCACAAAGCTTCCAAAGAACTTATTCAATTATCCCCCAAAACATACTTTCTTCAGGAGTAAGCAACTTGACTATGTGTAAGTTTTCGTAATCTTTTGCACACTTGCTTATTTTTTTGTAAACTACAATTTTTTCTTAACATTATCTCAAGTTTATATTTTTCCGCGTTTGTTACATCTAATTACGAAGTTATGAAAATTAGGTGGCGATAAACAATATCAAACTATTGAAACTATGCACAAATGAACAACATACTAATTAATGGCCAACTCACACCTACAACTTCAACGAGGCTCATCTCAATTCAACTCAACTGCTCAGCCAGACTAGCAAACAATATGTGATCTGTGCAATCGGCCATAAGATTGCAAGGTGAACAAAGATACTACTGTGGCTGATATGAGCGTCAGGACCGCAGTTGGTCCCAGTCTTTCGCCAGACCCAGTCAGCTCGTGACTTAAGTGACATGACGGTGTGCTGCAATTACTTTCCACCAGGCCCAGTGTTATCCTTCTAGCAGATTTGCAAAATTATACTGCTTGGCAAGAGAGAAACACGAGTGTGAGCAACCAGTAGCAATACGAAAAATCTACAACAAACTGCCATGCAAGTCGATGCAGAAATCTAGTACCTGTTTGACGCACAAAAGTACTAGAAATAGTCATTGCATTAGAGTGTGTGTGCAAATCTTCTGCTAAGAAAACACACCACGAGCAAGTACAACCATACTTCGAGTATGAGATCTCCAGGCAGCAGGCGACCATCCTTTGCCGCGGCGCCGTTGTCGTAGACGTCATGAACAACGACCACACCCTGCACCACACATAATTCACTATGCAACTCACTATTCAGATCGACAATCAGGATCAGGCAATCAAGTAAGTAAATCTATTAAACACAGAATGCTAGCAAAAGGCCTGCCAAAACTCAGGCACCATGGATGGGATGCAGTGGCACTACGATGGCCAAAAATCCCCGTTTACACAAAGAAGTTCGCCTGACAAACCAGATTCATAGACGTTTGCAATATTACACAATTTAAATGACAAGACAGTCAGCCCATCAAGCCAGCTCGTCCAGCAGTCGACGAGCTGGCTTGTCAAGCACCTGACGAACACTCAGCGAGTGCCTGTCGAGACAGTTCACCAAGCCAGCTGGACGAATGCTTGCAACATCAAACATTTTTGATAACTCGAGCAACTCATCAAACTTTCATCAAACACACATCAAACATTTATTCAGCTCACATCAAGCACTCATTCAAAACAGCTAGGTATGTGCTCAATGTGCTATCTGACATCTCTGATCTCTGCAATCTAGAGCGTAGGCCAAAAAATTGCACAATGTTTCTATGTGCCAATAACTTTTGTCGAATATTAACCACTTTCAAAATTATTTTACTGTCAAATCAGAAGAAAATTTGTAGTAACACTGTCACTAAAGATACCACCACACCTCAAGTGCATATATACATGAACCAAGTTGATGAGTGCTTGACGAGTGCTAGAAAAGCGCTTGTGGAGCACTTCTAGAGCTAGTTTCATCACGTAAACAGGGCATTACTGAAAAAAGCAGTGAGCAAATTCACTGATCAACACCAAATAAGACAAGCCATTAGATAGGCACAAAAACGCAAAACCACACAAACCAGCAGAGTGTCGCTGCCTCCAATAATGCTCAGGCCAAGTCCGCTCTTGCCTTTGTTGATCTCTATGGTGGTTTTGCGGCCGGGAATTATAGGACAGGAAGCGGGGTCTTCTTGCATGGCTGCAGCAGTAGCAGGGGTCAATGATGAACGATGTCGGCTGGGAGACGACGATGAGAAAACAGGAGTTACAGAGACGGGGACTACTGACGATGCAGTGTGATGTGATGGGGACTGATAAACTGGTGACACACTGTGACGTTCCGGGAACACAGTAGGACGCTCTGGGGACTGGTGTATGGCGGAAACATAAGCCGGCGACAAATGGGGCTGGCGAGCTGGCGAAGATGTGTGAACATCCGTTGACATTTCCGACCTCTGATTCACAGACGCTTCTGCAACGACAAACGGTTCAAGTTAATTTCATCCCGTATTATTTTTCACACTTTCTGTGTCGAAGCACTAAGGACCGACTGTGAATAACTAATACTGCAATACAGAGACAGCGACCGACAAACTGAAAACATACCTACATGTATATGCAGGCATATCGAGAAATGAGGGGAATGGGAAAAGTTTTCCCTGGGCCCCACGACATTTGGGGGCCCACCATCGTTCAAAAATATAAAGCAGACAAAAAGGCACCATTATAAAAAGCAAAATTCACAAATTTTCTCCCCACGTGCCCGCTAAAATGTTTTCCCTGGGCCCCGCTGTGGCTCTCGACGTCCTTGCCTATACGAGACACGCTTCGCATGTGTACGCAAATACCCTATTATTGTAGACAAATGAAAAATGGATGGATAAGCCACACAACGCAGTCAATTAATACTAATAATCATGCGAACTGCAGAGTACCAGGTACAGAATTCGTGGCGGTATTAACACTTTCGGTGGACATATTGACAGGTGTCGCCGAGCTGTCCGTGTCGGATGATGCAGTCGACGGTGAACATTTACTTACTGTCAGCCGGGCTGTTGACCCAACACCAACACTGCGCAGTATCGACAGTGCCTGCAATAAACGTCAGTATCTCCAACAGTACCGTATTTACATCTTCAACACTTCACAAACTTAGTCAACTACATACTCTTATCTACTGACCACAATGACTCGGCATCAAATAGGCCAAATATTAATAATAAATGAATTAGTAAAATTTTTCTTTATTAAACCACTGCCATAAATCCTCCTCGTCGAAGACTGTTGGCATCATTCGGAGTGTATTTACAACTTTGCAGATTGCATTACTGTTGTGTAACTTTGTCAATATCAACCGTTTTCATACCCAGTTTCCTTGCTTGAAAGCATGCTAGGTAGTGTTATGGCTTTGTACATAAAAGTGAGCATCAGTATAGCAACACAGTATCCTCATAAAAATGCCTCTTTGTGGTATAAAAAAATTATATGAAAAACTGAAGACAAAAGGCACTGACAAGTCTTTGTATTCTGTTGATGACGTCATATAGCACTGCATACATTTCATAAAACAACAGCAGACTAAAACACTAGTACTGTTGCTGCTGCTGGTGGTGGTGTTGAAGATGACATAATAATAGTTTTATGACGCCACTACGTCACCTGATCATAAGTGACACCAACAAGTGAAGTGTCCTCAATCATCAGCAGACGATCACCGACTGATAACGTCTTTTGCTATACAATAGCGGAGACAAACACAGATTGTGCGACTTTGATCAACATGACTAGCAACAAACGTTTCAGTAGTGAGCATACACGTTTAAATTATCTGCCTAAAAATCTTGGTTGGCTGGCTGCCTCTTGAGTTTCTTTCTTCCATCTGTTCCTAGACTAAACATCTTCTTGGGACCCAGCCTTAGCCAGAGCGGATTGTTACAGATAAATAAACAACAACACTACAGGGTGGGCCAAAAAAAACGGACCTGTTTGAGCGCTGATAACTCAACGATGGTTGTCCGTAAAAAGGCGTGTCATTTGTCAAAAGTTTCAGAATGTTGTAGACAAAAAGGGCCAAACATGCATAGCAAATCATTTAAATATTATTTGCCTAATTTGTCTAAATCTTCATTACCCCTAAAATTAGGCATGCGCCTGTACTCCCATGTGCCCGAGTTCATTGAACTCAAAAAACTCACCTCCAAAAAATCCAGATTTAAATTCTGTGAATTATTCAGTGTAGGGGCATTGCAACAGATAACATGGTCCAAAAATTTCAGTAACCGACCAGCTAAAACGTGTGCTACTTGAACGCTGGGCTCAGCTGATCCTGAACATTGACTCCAGCGATCGATCAGCTGCCTAAAAAGACTGATGACCGTTATGAATGCAAAAGCTGGGCAACTGCCTATGTCGAATTTCATCTAAACTCAATGCATGTGTTAATGATTGTTGACATTTCACTGTATGCTGAATGAAAATCAACTTAAAATTCATGCGTTACTGCCAATTTAGCATGATTTTAGGGGTTAGACAGATTTGTGTAAATCAGGCAAAGAATATTTAAATACTGAGACATGCAAATTGTACACTTCTTCTGTACACAATTTTGAAACTTTTGGCATATTATGCGCCTTTCCATCAATAAACATCCCTAAGTTATAAAAGCTCAATTGTCATGTTAAATCCATGTGTTACAGTCAAATTTGGCAGAATTTCGGAAGTGATGAATATTTATGCAAATTAGGGAAAGAATATTTAAATGCTTCACTATGTAAATATGTCATTTATTCTTCATAGCATTCTAAATTTTTTGACGTATCACACGTCTTTCTATCACTAACCATTGTTGAGTTATCAATGCTCAAACAGGTCCAGTTTTTTGGCCCACCCTGTATTTACGACTGTACCTCAAATACCAGAAATCAGAAACAATAAAAACGCATTACACGTGAAGTAATTGCCTCGTAATAGCCAGTCAAGAAACAGTCAGCAATCTGCACAGTTTATGCTGATGCACACTGAACATAAAGTCTGCGTGTCCTCCAATAGACAGCATTCTGAGACTGATGACTGTCTAAAAAAAAAAAGCTTATTAGAACTGCCATTACTGCTATATATGCACACTTATAAATGGCAAGTTCTTACAACTTTAGGTTTAGTTTGTTTTTGTATTTTGTGTTCCATATTAGTTTTTTTCTGTTAACGTTAAAATTTCTGTTCCATTTTTATGCGTTTGTGTGCATTGCCTGAAAAGGCCATCCCCGAAATGACCTATACTGTGTCAGGCAGGACGTTAAACCCTACTCACTTACTCACTCAAACAACACAAAGCATACAGACGAAAACGTGACACCAACCAGTGCAGCTGGTCCATTCGGCGTGATGGTCTTGACAAAAATTCCTGTCCGGTCAGCATCAATCTTTGTTTCTTCAATAGCGAACCCAAACCCACGTTCACCCTATGACAATGACGGATCAAATGATTAACTTAGTAACTCAAGGTGTGTGATGAAACAAGTCTAGTATAACTCACGCTGCACATAGCTAACAACATACAGATAAGCTCAACTATAGAAGCAATATTAACCAGCAAACACGTCAGCCATATGCAGCCATCTGCACATTCAACATTTACTCATCTTGAATTCCAACTGAAAGTCTACTTTTACACTGCCACCATGCGAGCCTCATCTACACGAGACATCCATCATTTTCAGAACATTTTGATGTCTGGTTATCTCGATATACAAATTCTGAACTGAAAATTGGCACATCAATATTTCTGCCAAGAGGAACGTTCACACCACCCCTTTTTGTTCATGCCTTATGAGTCCATACAGGACAGACAGACGGATGGATGGGAAATATCTGTACTGTGGCCTATTAAGACGGCCACACAATAACCGCCAAATAACTGTCTCAAGTTATAAGACGACAAGTTGTTGACTGAGAAGAGCAAAACCTTTTCGAGACAGAAGCAGGCGACGTTGTCAAAGCCCTCGATGTCTACCGGCGACTGTGCGCGTTCACTAGAGGTCGTCGTCAGTTCAGATGACTGCGCTGTGTGAGTTGACTCAATAGCCGACACTGGCACTGACTCTGAGTTCTACAACAGAACTCTATGCTTTGATCACGGCTGACATGAAAGACCAAGCCTATTATAGAAAAAGAAGATTTCGCATAGGCACTAGACAGCGAAGCTGAACTAGGCCCGTTGCTTGGGAGTTCATCCCCATGACGGCACTTTGAGCTGGCGAGGGCGGAGCACAATTGAGCCAGCATACAGCCCAAGTCGGCCGGATTAACCGACTGGATCGGTATACTTGCAGTCCTGGCCACAGGGCCTACTGTTGCGCAGAACTCACCATTTCTTCCCTAGCGATGGCCTTGACCACCGCCAGTACTCATTTTACCATCCCACAGAGGGTAGAAGGCTGAGTCGACCTAGTTGGCAGGCTCCTTACTGTAGACAGTCACCCATCTAAGTACTAACCGGGCCCGGCGTAGAGTAACTTCGTCTCATCCGAGACGTGTTACCAACTACGCCACGCCACCAACACCAAGCCTATTATACCTAAGCATAAAAAAATTCCGTGCTTTGCATTGCAGCTGGCAAAAAACTAGAAACGTAGGGTGGTGGAAATTTTTAAAATTAATTCTTTTTATATCATGATGCATCATGTAATATTACCTCATAAAACAAACTGACACAATGAATAGTATTCATAAGAACTTAAGCAAAGTTACTGCAACGTTTCAGACTAAACGCAAACGGTGTTTTTCAGTAAAACTTCGAAAGGATACTAAAAACAGCACTAATTTTTTTTTTTAAATACAATAAAAATTTTATGGACACAAGTTTTTTAATGACGGACGGCATGGGAAAATTTAGGCTCTAACTGCAAATAATTGCTGCAGCTTATTTCCATATTTAAGTGGCTTTCCGTCATGAATATGCTAAAATATCAAACAGAGGTCATACAGTAGCTGCTAAAAATCGTTATCTGCTAGATGCACAGTGCTCAATGTACTAAAATGCGTGAACATCATAAGACGACTGACAATGCCATAAAAATTTTAACTAACATATGCCTTTTCACATTTTTACGCGTGTCAGTAATACAAAACTAAACATAAAATACTAGTATGAATTATAACGCCGGTAACATGTACAAGATGTACTAGTCTACTTGTCTGAGTCGATACGGGTTTGGAAAAGCAACAGTTTTAACAAGCAAAATGCACTTCAGTAAATAAATATATAATGTAGATAACAGCAAAACCACCAGAGACAAAAGATCTTGATTACCAGAATTGCTCGAGAAGAAATAAGTGTCGAATGATCACTCTACAACATCACAATTATTGCAATAAAAATGTAAGTCAGCAAGTTTTGTGCTACTTCAAAGCATCAGAAGTTTTTCTTACATAATTTACTATCATACTACGTCCTTGTGCTTAAGGACAATGTACACGGTGAGTGGAAAAAGTTAACCATTGGGATTGTCACAACGTCACCAAATACTGACTGATATTAACAATCCTTTAAATAGCAAATATGCAGTAAAGAAATCATTTTGACTCATGGTGGTAATGGTATACACCTGCAAATGCTACAGCAATGAAACAACGATGTGGTACATGTGCTAGGTATACTCCAGTTCACATCAGCTGTATCTTTAAAGTTCTTTCAAGCAGTGTTTGAATTGTGAAAAATTAGCTGGGGGGTTAAACTTTTCGACGGTCGGAGACCGAACAAAGTTGTGACGTAAATTGCACATATACAGTATATAGCTGACCCCCCTGTACATAATTTGACAGTGTGTTAGGGGGGTTGAGAAAACAGTTAGGGGGGTTCAACCTCCGCAACCCCCGCCCCGGCAATTCAAACACTGCTTTCAAGTGCTCTTTTCTTAACCCTTGTCTGTTAATTTCTGTAGATTACTAGATATTCGTATTTTATGTTTAGGCATTTGCGTTTGTTTTAGCAGTAGAAGCTTTACTTACTTACTTAATTACGTGCGACAATTTAATGCACTCAAAAACTGCATTAATCCAAACATAAGTTAATAAGCAAAAGAACTGAAACCACAATAATGAGAAACCGAATGCAAAGATCACTGCAAGACGTAAAAGTTTTAGATGACTAAAAACAGACCAACCTTGATCGGCACTGTTGGGGAGTAAGTTGGCGATACAGCCATATGCTTCTGGTAATCTGAACGTCTGCAAAGCAGTGGTCATAACAGACAAGTTCATTTCACTTGCGACTACTGTTTGAAAATTTGAACTACCGCCGGTCGGGGTTTTGCAAAAGTTAAACCCTTCACCCAAGTATCTTGCTGACTTCCTCAACACACCGTTGGGGCCAGCTACATCACAATTTTTAACGGACTCCCACAGCCAGAAAATTTCACCACAACCCCTCCTATTTTTCCACCTTGCTGCTTGTTATAGTAACCATCACTTAATTTTTTTTACTACCAATTGAGAATGGCCCGGCTGCAGTGACCTAAGTGGTTGGTTACATGTTGAAATGGTTTACCCATCAGCTGACGGTCAATAATCCTAAGCTGATTTCATCATTCACTTGTTTATTAACTTCCTGCCACACTTTACATCCAACAAGAATACTGCAATAATAAAACAACTAGACTGTCTGGCCTTGCGCAGGGCTAAGGCTGTCCGCGATAGCCGCCATTGCATGCTGTGATATTTACAGCAATGACGTCAGCGTCGGCCAATAGCTGGTCCTGCATAGCAGCAGCCAGTAGCAGCATGGTCCTATCTCGCAATGGTGAAGTATCCGAAAATCCGGTCCTGTGACCTTGACCTTTGACCTATGACCTTCAAATTCGAGCGAAGTCTTGAGGTTGTCGAGATACATGTTTGTGCAAAATTTCATGAAACTAAGTGCAGCGGTTCGTGAGTTATCACAAAAACTTAGCGACGACGCTGAAAACAATACTGTCATCGCTACCGCGGACAGTAATTGTGTTGCAAAGTGCAGCTGACCTGAGCAGGACAATAGTGATGTCTGGAGAGTTGATTGATTTGATGATGTTCGGAGCGTTGAGGTGTGTGCGACCATACAGAACACGCTCATTTATCTGTCAACAACACGCATCACCAACCAGTGAACTGACATCTATAACTCTAGTTGATGCTAACGTGCCCACACTTTTCCGTGGGCCACGGAATTTCAAGCCAAGCAGCGGAATTTGCTTTTTCCGCAAAATTTTGACATTTCCACGAAATTTGGCAAAAGTTGAGAAATGACCGATGCTTAGTATGATAGTTAACTTGATAACGTAATTAAATAGACTAAATATATCACAGAAAAATCCAACTAAACTGCCTTAATTTGTGGGCTCTACTAGATGGCCATCGCAATACGGCACAATCGTAAACAAACACAATGCGACTTAACAAATTGCACTCTTAACATGAAGAAATTGATAATTTTCTTTGACTTGCAGCCCAGCATAAATGACCACAACGCCAGCCTTCAATAACTAAAATTTTCTTAACAGGATAGAGCTCAGTTTACTCACAAACGTAAGGGCGCGGTAAGCCGTGGAAATGGGACGATTTTGCCGCGGTGAGGCGCGGAAGTTTGCGAAGTGGCCCGCGGAATTTGGAAAAATTTTCCGCGGAAAACTGTGGGCCTACTAATGTGCGCATTCGTCGGTCCAGACATGCCAAAGCTGACCAGATTTCCCCTCTATTTTCTCATGCCATTCTTCACTCAGCATCCACTCTGTCTGTTTGTCTTCACCAACGTCTATGCAAGTCAGCCGGAGTAAAGTCTTCAAACGCTGCGTGTCTGAGCTAATAGCCCTACGTAGTCTAAAACACTCTGATACAGCGGTTCCACAGAATAAAATGACAGAATCAAACTAACAGCCGCTTACTGCAGTCAGCTAGAGTCGAGCCAAGTCTTATGTCAAGATGATGATAACCAATTCACACCCACGACGCCCAGGTGTATACAGCATATATACAAAAGTCTCTAATGTGCTGAAAGGTAAACGCAGTGTTTGGCTCTTATCAGGAAATCCGTCACAATGCTACGGAGCGTCACCTGCCATATGAGATGGCTCTGTGTTACCTGCCACCCGACACAGGTGAACGCGCCCTGCCATAACCCCAACCAGACACTCCGGTACTCAATTCACCTATCCTGGAGGGACAGAAGGCTGAGTTGATCTTGGCGTTGGTTATATAGCTAAACGGTTTACTTGTAAGCCCGTGGACAAACAACTTTGGGAATCAGCTTTGAGATAAAAGCTACACCATTTAAAGCGTTACCTCGAGTAGTTCATCGCCGACGTGTATCTGACCGCTGTGAGCCAGCGGGCTATCGGGGTGAATGCCGGCCACAAAGACGCTCATCGTCTCCTGATGTGAGTTACCGGCCAGATCCAGACCGAGACTGGCAGCCGGGTCCACCCGTAACTTTACCATGTGTAACTCGCCGTCCAGCTCGCCGTACGTCCGCACTATCTGATCTACAGCACAGCATACAACCGTCAACATTAATATACCACAGACTGAAACCAGTCTCTCGTAACTACTGATCCCCCCTCGCAGATTCCGCAATGAAAGGAGCCCGCGTATCTATGGGGCCAAAAATTATGACGTTTATTTTTTCACACAGCAAGCACGAAATCTGACGTCACCATATGCGGCTTCTGGAGCGCCAAAATGCTCTAAAACACGTTTTCGGCCGGGACTCTGCCCGGACCACGATGGGGGAGCTCAGAGCGCTCCACCAAACCTCCCAGCTGCACAGAAAGAGCCTACGTGCAAAGAAAATGGGCGTAAAGAGAAAAAAAGAAACAAAAAGGGACCAAAAGAAAGAGAAAAAAAGAGGTGAGGGCGGGAGGGGAGCATAAAAAGAGAGAAGAAAAAGAAGAGGGGGCCCTGGAGGATTTTCTTGCAAACGGCGGTGCCGAAATTTGAAGTTATGCCACTGACTGAAACTTTCACCGCGAGTTCATGTGGCGATCAAAATATGAATCGTTTAAAGCACTCTGCAAATAAATAAATCCTGGACCAATGTCAATTGCAGATTATCCGCATTGCATCGAATATAAAGCAGAGGAAATATCGTCATCACTTGCCGCATCTAACGTCGTTCTTCATCGCTAGTCACGACTACCAACGATTAAACTGTCCAAAGAGTTTAACGGACGAAACGCTGTGACGTCACGCTGACGTTACGACATCATCATCATCAGCAGCAGCAGCAGCAGCGCAAGCCAGTCAAGCGAGCACGTGCAACAAGTGAACTAGGCCTACGTCACTGCGCATGAGAACGCAGTTACTTGAGACGGCCGCACCCGCTCTCAGTGGTAACGTGACGATTCATGCACTGCTCTCATATCTAAAGTGCTACCTACGTTCTCAGTATATGGGGTGGGGTGGGATGGAGTATTTTAGTGCAGACTACCAGGTTGTATTAGTCGAAAAAATGTCGCACTTATGAAATTACGTCCTGGCTTTTTAATTATTACCTTTTTATAACAACCACAACCAGCAGTATTTCTTGTCACGATTAAACTTTACGATGATGCTTATTGCATAGGGCATACCGTACGTTATTCAACGGGGCTGTACAACGGGGCTGTTCACCTTCTCTAGTAGTGGCTACCGATGCAGTCCCTCGCCATACTCGCAGTACACGCCATGTACACGACGTTTAAAGTTTGACTTGATAATGATTTATTGTATTGTTCATGGTCTTAATGCTCTTGAGTTTTCTGATTTTTTTTACTTTTGGCTCTTCCATTACCCATGGTCATCCACTCAAGCTGATGAAACAGGCTAGCCGTGTTAACAGCCGTGCGTTTAGCTTTGCTAACCGAAGTATTGATGTTTGGAACAGTTTAGTTAGTGATATTGTCTTGGCATCATAACTGTATGTCTTTAAAATAGATTAATAAACTTGATTTTATAAATTGTATGTGTAGCATGTAACTTATTAAGGATGGTGTAAGATGTCAGATTTCTTCTGACCTTCCATTCCTTTAACAGCATTTGCTGTTGTTAATAAAACTATTTTGATTTGATTTTGATTTGATAAACCGTCAACCGGAGCATTAAAGCCAGCGTAATGAGGGAAAGAAAACGTCACACAATCCTCTCAGCGCACCCTCTGTCGAGTGACACTTTCCTCACAGCGACAACATTGGCTCAGGTATTCACAGGTGAAAATAATGATGAAATATCGATCACAGGCTGGGTGCGGTCCGTCAACTAACAAATATTGATCACTTGCACACGCCCAGCTAGCTACACCAGAAACGTCACACGACCCGTGCTGAGAAAAAGCATTGCACGACAATGCTTTTTCACCACACGGGCCGTGTTCACGTGTGCCCTGTTCACACGAGCCGTGTTCACAGACTCCCTAGCTAACTGAGGTCGCTAAAAAGTTTAGATATACGCCGTCAGACTAGAAACTACATTTGCACATGTCTACATCAGCAACTGAGTCGTCTTAATCTACTACACTAGCGCAAACAAAAAGTTAACAACAAAAATTCAGAAGTAAAATACGTCAAACACAGAATATTCAAAAAGTGGTAAAATCAACATTATACAGCCTATCAACACCAATGACAACTGCTATATAATAAAATAACCACGGAAAATAATGCACTCCAACTATAGGCTACCTCTAAGTGAAATAAAGTATATTTTGCAGATCACTGAAATTAAAGTTACCCCAATATGCATCGGTATTGCTGTCTTCGCTACCTTCACTGCTTGAATATTCATGTTTCTTCTACAAATGAACAAACTGAATAAAAAAATTGTAACACTTGACTACCGAAACATAACGTTTAAATTACCCATTTAGCTGGGTTTGTTGAAAAACAGGAACGGCATACGGCTTTTAAAAAAGTCCTGCACCAACAATCCACAAAATATTAGAGCTGTCAAAGCGTTAATTTTTTTAATGCATTAACGCACTGCGTTAATTATTTTAACGCATTAATTAACGCGTTATTAACGCACCCAGGAGCGTCGAGAGGGAGAGTAGGGGGGAAGTTCCACCGGGCCCCGCGACGCTGAGAGCCCCCGCCTGCAGAGTATACACCGTGTCTCAAGAAAAACATCCTGACATTTTCGATCGTAACTTAAAAACCAATTATCAGATTTTGATAATTTTTGGTATAAATATTTCTAATACAACTTGCCATCAAATAGCCATTCAGTTTCCCACCTCACCCATTGTTTGTTTCTGCACTACCCAGGGAAAATACAACCAGCAAAATATCACTTTTTTATCCAATGCGATATGATTGCTTAATTAACATAACGTGTAAAAACATATTTTGTTCACATTTTTGACACTTTGGCTGACATTTCATCCAGTTGTCCATTTTTCAACTGCCTGCATTAAAATTGCTTGAAGTGTTGGCCCATTATGTGAACACAGGCAAGGAGATGCTTTCTCCATTCATTGACAGCAGTATCGATAATGTTCTGCTCCAGACCAATCCAGGCTGTACCAGTCGCTTCTTGACTTCACAAACATTCCTAAACTTCATCTGGTAAACGCACTGCTGCATGACAGTCAAACCGCCCCACAGATTAGGATAGATGGAATTTATTGATGTTATTTCATTCATTTTCACACATCTGCTTTCTCCAGGTAGTGCAAAAACAGACATTGGGTGAGGTGGAAACTAAAACACTTGGTAAATAGCCAGTTATGTCGAAAATATTTCTGCCAAATATTATTAAAATCTGCTAATCTTTATTCGAGTTGCGATCAATAATGTCGGGGATATTTTTTTCAGGTTTTCTGTTTATTTCACCACATATTTCGTTTGGCCTGCTTTTCCTAGGTAGTGCAGAAGCATACATTGGGTGAGGTGGGAAACTGAGTGGTCCTTTGATGGCAAGTTGTGTCAGGAATATTTGTGCCAAAAATAATCAAAATTCGATAATTGGTTTTCAAGTTAGAGTCAAAAATGTCGAGGATGTTTTTAGAGACAGAGTGTAGAAAGTTAGAAACACATTTTTAAACGTATACTGAACAATAACTGACGTCATATCTAGCACATAAATCTATTAGCCTGACGTCGGAATAATTATTTATGTAGAGTAGTAGTAAACGGCTACTACATTTAAGTTACTTAAATTCATTCGATTGTCATATAACCGCAGTTTAACGGAATATTGGAACTTTTTCTTCACAGAATTTAGTAAATTAACATAAATGTACGCACGTGCGTTAATTTTTTTTAACGCACGTTAATTTATTAACGCATTAATGCATTAATTAATGCGTTAATTTGACAGCTCTACAAAATATCACTTTTGGGTACCTGTCTTAACTGCAAAAAGATTAGATTAGATGTTTGCATCGAAAGTACGTGGCTTTTTGCTTAAACTGCATTATTTCCAGAGTTACTCCAGACTGTGGTGGAACTCTTTATGGTAGTACTTCATACAGGCCTCTCAGTTTCTTCAGCAAAAATGTGAAAGCACTGAAGCATACAGCAAATGCGCAAGGCATAATTACTAATTAGTCCGCCCGAAAACGATAGTTTTCGGAAGGACTTATGTTTTAGCGCAGATGTTTTTTTGTTCAAAGTGAGATCTCCGAGATGCGTCGGCCGACTGGCGTAAAATTTTGCACGGTGATCAGACCTAGACTAGATTTTGTAACGCTGGTCCAAAATTTCGGAGGGCCCTCCCCCCAAAAAATTTTATGGGCCAAAAACATGCAAAATTTGGCCCGATTTCAAACGACCCCGATGTTCGTCGGCAAATATCTCCAAAACGGATGAAGATATTCAAAATCAAACAAGTATTAGGCGTTAGGCGAGAAGTCCGGTGAACTTTGGTCCAGTAATTACGGAGATCTCGATGTGAAATCATACCCACCCAAATCGACTTTTTCGGAACCATATTTTGGCCCATAAAGGGTGTTGAGCCCCCAAATTTTTACATGCGCCCCGAAATGACCAAGTCTTACTAGTGCACCCCCCACTGGGGACAGGGGTCCTCCTTACATTTTTTCAAAGGGTGGTCCAAAATTGGCTTAAAATTCAATGTATTAGGCGCAAGATCTTTGGAGCTAGGGGGAGTAGCCTTATGAAATTTTACCACGTGACATGCCGCTCAGCGTGGATAATAACGCGGGGACAAGTTTTGGGGGGGCACCGAACCCTTAAAATTTTGGAGGGCAAAAAACGTCCAAAATTTAGTACTTTTTACAATAACTTTCAACTTTGACTGCGAATATCTCTGGACTGGATAGAGATATCGACAAGCGGTAAACGGCGTTGTCATCCGCAATTTCTCCCGCATTGAATAAAAAAATTTGGTGAATTTTGGTCTACTAACACCTGAGATCACGTGGCTAATGTTTACCTAACCTAAGTCGTCAGTGTGCGTTCTGCGTATGCTGAAAAATGCACTAGACTTCAAGCCACATGATTTTGCCACCGGGAAAAATTTCACCCCCATAAATTTTTCCCCCAATTGGACTTAAGGCGCTGGGTGGACTCATGTTGGGCTTTGCCCCAAATTTCTAGTTATTATTTAAAACTTGAACTAATAGGTTCACTGCGATAGCAGAATGGCTAAATGCAGCAAGAAAGACATACCTCTGTAGCGATATTGTTATCTTGAGCAGGATGAGCGGGCGTGGACGACAAAACCGCTGCCTTCAGCTAAACACACAACAATTAAAAAATAATAATGTTTATACTACCATCTGAGTCAGTGGTAAAGCTGTTGAGCAATTGCTTTTTCAACTAGAAGGCGCTCGTTAGAGTGCATATCTCCGCCAATTCGTGTACACAGACAGACAGGCTCAACTACAGACAGATCGACCAATCTCATAATCTTCTCCAATTCACTTCGTTCCATTGGCGGAGATAATCATGCCAATCGAGCCATTAACTAAAAAAAGGAAGTTAGCCCAATGCCAGCATATTATGAGGTCATCTGCGCAGATCTGCGCAACCCTAAACCCCACACTGAGCGAAAAATTGGCACACTGCCCTGGGAAACGTTTACACCAATTTTGGCTTGTCAACCTTTTTACGTGCAACAGCAGCTACTGCTGTAGGACGTCTTAGCCATCGCAATTCTGTCCGTCCTTCTGTCTGTCCGTCACACGGGTGGATCAGTGAAAAACGGTGCAAGCTAGGATCACCAAATCTTCGCCCTCAGCTGCCTGGAAAAATCTAGTTTTAGGAACCATAAAGCTTTTCCATAAATTCAAAGGGGATCACCCCAAACGAGTGCTAAATAGGAAAGGGGTGGGGAAAATTGGCGATATCCAGCCGATATGGCATTTGCTGAGCGAGAGACGTCACGCCCTCTGGTGAGTACGAGTAAAACACTATAGACAGTATAGCCGCTGCTCGTCTGGCGGCCTCTGGCGACTGACTTAGACTAAGTTTTACTTTGCTTTCAAACATGCACTGCGACTGCTGCGCGTTCCCGTTTGCGTTAGCAGAGCTTTTCTTGTTTGTTTTAGAGTCAGGAGCTAGTACGGGACAGACAAATGGACTGAAGAGCAAGACCCCCATAAGTAGAAGAGCCACATAATAATTTCAGACATATATAGGCTAATGACCGCATTTTTAATGCATTCTAAGATAAACATTGATAACGTTCTGTAAGAGGATGAATGACCTGTGAATTTCACTTGTACAAGCAGTTTTAATTCTGTGCAAGCAGTGGCTTCTATCCCCCAAATCTGGAATCAAAATCAACTTCCCCCCACCTTTGGGCTCAGGTTCCCTGACCCCCTCAATTTCAAACTGAAGTTCCCCCACTTTCAGACTCAAGTCCCCCCTCCCTTGGGCTTCTTCCCCTCTCTGGGGAAACTTTATGTTAAAGATGTAAACTGAAAAATTGAGGAAAGTAAAAAATAGGGGAAAATTTTGTTTGTGAGTGTTCATTGCCCAATACAAGTTTTGTTAAGGATAAGGGTGTAGATTGCTCAGTGAAAAATATGGGAAATTCCCCTCCCTATTTTTCACTGGAAACAAGCACTGGGCACAAGCGTGGTGGGCACAAACTTGTGCCCACCAAGTTGGGCACAAGCGTGGTGGGCAACTTGGTGGGCACAAACTTGTGCCCACCAAGCTCGTGGTGGGCACAAGTAAATGCAAAATTCACTCGTGCATTAAAAACGAGTCCCGCTTTTAATGCACGAGTAAAGAAATAGCATTAACTTAATTTTTACAGCCTTACAGGCTATAGTCTACATATGTGATTGTCCATTATTATTAGTGGTGCATGCACAATGAAAAAGTTAAAGCTTGAGGAGGTAAAAATCCAGTAACTATTAATTTGCTATAAAGCTTCTTACACGAGTCGTGATCAGAAGTGCTTTACAATACTAAAAGTGGCAGATAAATGGCATGAGCTAATGATACCACAGCGCACTATGCAGCCATCCACTGACGACCAAGCATTGACGATGCTGTGACATACATTAGTTTTTGCAAAGCATTCACTCAGCTTCACTACATACCGACAACAGACATGCGCTTTTCAGCAGTCAAACAATACAAGTTTTTGTTCTTCTAGGCTACAAGTAATCGTGAATGATCTACTTGTACGGGTGAAGCTAATGTGAGCAATTAATAACCCGAGATGGAACTTTTACACGTACTTGCAGTTTCACAATAACATCAATGTAAATGTAGTCTGAGATACGTACGCCAGGTGGAGCAGCAAGACTCTGAACAAGAAAACAGACAGGACTCGTAGCATTGCGTATGACATCCACTGCCTGGTCATGCGTTGCATTGCGAAGATCACTGCCATTCACCTATGCAGTATATCTATCTACACTGTGTCTCAAAAAAACCGGACCCCTGCTACCTTTTGCAACAACTCCAACAGTCCTGGTTCAATAGCAATAGATTTTGACAAAAATAATCGTTAGAGAATCAGCACTTCATAGCATGTGTTACTTTGCAAGAAATTTTTAGAACAGAGTACCAGCTGAGGTTTTCTTGTGGCACCAACAGTAGAGGCAACTGCACTGCAGTACTCCAACGAACCAACAACGTCAGTTACGAAAACATTAAATGTTATAACGCCAACGTTTGAAGTTGAACGAACTGTTGATTAGCAACATCATAGTCAGAAGTTACAGCAGATGTTCAAAGTGCTGTCCCTTTACTCGAACACAGGCCCAGAGATGTCTTCTCCATTCGTCGATTGCATCATCGAACAACGGTCTGCCGTAGGCCAGACCAGACCTCCACCAAGTGCTGCTTCAGTTCATCCACATCTTTCCCCGTTTTATGAAATATCGTAAGCCCGTAACACACTACGATACTGAGTACCTTTTGACGATTTTCTCAGCTAATCATTATTATTATTAGGCACAGTTTGTTGGAGTTATTTCAAAACGTAATAGGGGTCCGGTTTTTTT
>Ga0209367_1002262_pt1 | contig 25233 bp, 15 predicted proteins | sample WorMetLIZISLAND2_FD_187412 | JGI IMG/M metagenome (GOLD analysis project Ga0209367, IMG submission 187412) | Marine gutless worms symbiont microbial communities from Max Planck institute for Marine Microbiology, Germany - Olavius geniculatus... ... | reverse complement strand
CTGCCCACCGCTGCCTATCTAGGGCAGCGTGGCTTAACTCCTGCAGGGTTGTCCCACACCACTGCTCAATGTCATCTGACCATTCTCGGTGAGGCCGTCCTCTTTTGTTTGAACCATCCATCATTCTGAACACCAGGGTCTTTATCTTTCTGCAGTCGTTCATTCTGCAGATATGGCTGAAGAGGCGCGGCTTTCTCTGTATCACTTTTTGCAGTAAGGTTTCTGTCTATTGAATCTTTCTGTACAATTCTACAATTCAGCTATTGTTTGCCTTTGCAAATTTGGTTAAAATTTGACGCTTTGATTACCAATAAATGGTGCATTGTTTATGTAGAATTTTGCCAGAATCAAACGTTGTTTTTTAGAACTGCGCAAATGTACATTAACAGAGGGATTTACTTGTGTTACGCCATATTGATAACGAAGATATTTTGTTATCGATATTGGTGTTTGCTTCAGCAGTTTCTTAGAAATTATTCAAACTAAGTGTACAAAATTGTATTTAGATTTGTTCATTTTGTTGACATTTTCATTGTATGATGTCTAGGGGGTTACTTTTTTCCGGATACAGTGTATGTATAACCTTGTATAGGTCAAAGTATTCTTCGCAGTCAGGTTTCAGCACTTTCTTAATGACATTGACACGACAATTACGGCAGTCTACAATGTCTAACAAGCAATTCGTTTTAATAGTAATGTTATCAGCACAAATATAGCTCGTGCACTTGCAAATAACCATCGATATAGACAACTGACACTGGAGACAATAATTATTCATAAAATAAGATGTTCTAACTAGCTGCTAGTATACCACTAAGCTAAACTTTTACTGTAAAACGGTTCCCAAAATATAGAGGATAAAACTAAGCCTTAAGTATTCTCATGTATGTATAGGTTTCAACACGGTTTACAGTAACGAACCATAATACACTGTGAAGTGTTGAGACGTATTGATTTCATAACTGTAATCGACGTGAGTTCTGCCTGAGAACAACTAGGCCTACTGCACACAGACCCGAGTCACGCGTCGGTCGTCACGCTTGAGCGGAGTGAGATTATTGGCATTAACATTGGTATTTAGTCATTTTTTGAATATACTTAAAATAATTTTAGAGATAAATTACTGACCTCGATAGATCTTTCCGAACCTCCCTTCACCGATCGGTTCTTCGCCGTCCGTGGTGATGTCGTCGTGACTTAGCAGTCGTTCGCTGCTGAACACCGGCGACGACTGGTGGGGAAATTTTTCCGTCCACAGCTGCCGATAAGCGCAGTTCTTCTTGCACCCGGTTCCGTCGCAGAACGACATAGTCCTCATGAAACGATCGGCTGCATGTCTCGTCACGACCTCGGGTCTTTCGCGATCCGCTCTGCTCGCGGCGTCCGCTTTCAGCGCTTCGTCGTAAAGAGACAACGAATGGAGTTCATTCATGGCTTGTCGTAGCTCATGGACATTACCAACAGGTATTCGTGTTTCAACCAACGCCATCAGGTCAATATCATCGAGGCTTTCGTCGTCAGCGTTCAGTATAAAACGTATATTCCGCCGACGTTCGTCGCTCATCGATTGCGCTATGTGATACATAAGAACTTTGTGTTCCGACAGCTTATCAGAAGCCGAGGGATCAGCAAAAACATTTTTTGCTAATTCTTCGTAAAGATCCTGTCGACAAATTACTTGCAGCAGTTCGGCGAGAATCGACGTATCAATAGTTTCTATGACCTCTGTTGCCGACGCACTTTCAAGCCATCGTCTGCTTATACCGTCAATATCAGAAACGAGAAACTTTATCGACTTCAGATCGTCTTGCGACAGCTCTTTAGCGACGCGAAGAAGTGCTCTCAAACACGTGTCTGATGCCATCAAGTTTCTTCGGTCTATAATGCATACATAAGCAGCATAGTGCAATTAGCAGCCATAATCCCAACGGCATACTGAATATTAGTGACTAATGCCAATAAATAACTAAAAACTACACTATGTCTCAAAAACGGGCCACTTTTTTGAATAACTCTGTGAAACATTAGTCGACTTTGATAATTTTTGCCACCGAACATCAAGAAAAACTTGACATAAATGGCTGTAGTTTAGCCCACTTCACGTTAATACTGTCGCTACACTACCTTATGCAATGCAGAAGTTGCAGTTTGGCCGATTACAACAATAAATTTATACTGACGTTTAAAGTCATCGATGTCGTCGTCGTTGCCACTAGATCGCTCGTCAGCAGTGCACCGGAAACGTAGATGCCGGTACACAGTTACACATAGGCGATAAATGGGATTTGGCGCAAAAATACTAATAGAAAACATTGCAAATGTTTTAGTACAAAATGTCGCCAACAGAGCTGGTATAATCAATCAATCAATCAAGTTTATTTCAGACAGAATCGTCCATAGAACACAGGTAAAATAATAAAAGCAACAAAAGTATAAATAGAACGCAACAGCAAATTAATGCGTACATAATAGGGAAACAAATATCGAAAGTGATAATGCTGAAAGTGGACAGTGCGGAAAATATCCGCTCTGAGTCAACAAAATTCCGCAACTCACAATTTGTCATTACGTCGCGCCGAGAGTAGACCTCGTAAGCCTATGTCATTTGTGTCTCTGCCATACAGGCCTATTCAAGCTGCAAAAACTTGCATACGTTCTGTAAGTTTACGAAACCGGAGATTTCGTAAAATCCTGTAAAATGCGCCACTGTGTATACGCATAAATAAACAACCTTGTGGATATTTAGGCCTACGATAAACTGCTAGGCCTACGCAGTAGTGTATATGCAGCATTTTTTTCAACAACGTACATCTTCAGAGCGATATCGACGTTAGCTAACATTTAGTGATGTTATCTCATCTACTAATAGGTCTAATCGTAACTTTATCAGTATAACCGTGCCAAAATCAAATCGTCTTCAACCGCCGGCTGCTTTCAGTCATAATTCCGCTATTCTTTCTGTGCAATGTTTTAGTCTTCTGCATGCCATTCAATGCAGCAATTTATCTCTAGTCGATTTTTTTCAATCTTAAGCGTATTGGCTTTTTTCAGATTTTCTTCACTCTAGTCTATTTCTTACACGGCCTTCTTCTCAATTACTTTGCATTCGACTGCCACTGATAAATTATACTTTGTAAAATGGTAATGTAGGCAATAGTCACGAATGCGCATTCGTTTTCGTTTGCCCATGGGACTAGCGAGTCCGCTCCAGATCAAACGTCACGCAGTCGACCCTTAAAATGGGCGCCGTCTTGCATGCTAAAACGTTGCACGAATCACCTTGAACGAAACACGTTGGCACGGCGCACGCCTATGATGTATTATAACAATGAGCACGGTTATTTACATCGAAAAGCCAGAAAAAACAGACAGAAGCAAAATATGTACACGCGTGATAAAAACGCTACGAAATCAGTAAGCCTAAACACTTATACACTGTGTCTCAAAAAACATCCCCAACATTTTCGACTGTAACTTGAAAACCAAATATTAAATTTTAATAATGTTTGATATAAATATTTCTGACAAAACTTGCCATCAAATGCGTTCAGTTTCCCACCTCGCCCAATGTATGCTTCTGCACTAGCTAGGGAAAGCAGATCAAGCGAAATATGCGTTAAAAACATAAAACCTAAAAAACATCCCCAACATTATCCATCGTGCATTGAACAAAAAATTAGCAGATTTTAATAATATTTGGCAGAAATATTTCTGACACAACTGGCTATTAAATAACTGTTTTAGTTTTTATCTTACCCGACCTCTGCTTTTGCACTACCTGGGGAAAGCAGACCAGGCACAATGCGTGTTAAAATGAATGGGAAAACGTCAATAAATTCCATTTTTCCTAATTTGTGGGCCCCAACAGCAAGTCTATTACAAGGTTTGACTGTCTTGCAGCAGTGTGTCTACCAGATGAAGCTTAGAAATGTTTGTAAAGTCAGGAGTTTCTGGTAGAGCCTGTGTTGGTCTGGAGCAGAAAATTATCGATACTGCTGTCAAGTTAATGGAGAAAGCGTCTTCTTGCCTGTGTTCGCATAGTGAAACAACACTTAGAGCGATTTTACTGTAAGCAGTTGAAAAATGGACAACTGAATGAAATGTCAGCCACAATGTCAGAAATGTGAACAAATTTTTTACGTGTTATGTTCATTAAGCAATCACATCTCACTGGATAAAAAGTGATATTTCGCTGGTTGTGCTTTCCCCAGGTAGTGCAAAAACAAACGTTAGGTGAAGTGGAAAACTAAATAGTCATTTGATGGCAAGTTGTGTCAGAAATATTTGTACTAAAAATTATCAAAATCTAATAATTGGTTTACAAGTTACAGTCAAAAATGTCGGAGATGTTTTTGAGACGCAGTGTACATTGGTAGGATGGCCTGTATGAAATTCGGAATCGTCCTTGACTTTAGTCTACCGGTAGGCCTATGTTCCTAAATTGCCGCTAGAAAAAAAATGACATCAATCGCATGAAACTTCCAAAAACATTTTTTGTAGGAAGAGCGGAAACTGCAAATAGGCCTACGTATAGGCATAAACCGTTTTTGGCTATTTGACATAGGCCTACCGCCTGCTTGGCTAAAATGCATTCAAAGCCATCCCAATTCTTTGCCGCGCAGATATCTTGTTTTTGCTGTTTTTGCGTTGCTGACATTTGTCCTTCCCTGCCAGAACGCATTTGCTTTGGCCATGTTTTGTCTTTGCACTGCTTCTCAATACAAACCTGAATAGGCTTGCTTACATGACGCGTTGGCACAGAGGCTGTACAAATGTAGAGAACGACGATTTAGCTGAATAACTATGTTCACATGCCCTTCAAATTTTGCATTACAGGGGTTCTACAGGTTCTACTTTACATGATGTAATTATTTGAAAGTGCAACAAGAACTTCGGAGACAGAGTTTACGTTGTAATATGCGTTTGCTAGCTAGCTGACTTTCAGAGACAACAATATTGATGATAAGCCACAAGATCTAGTATCTGTTTTCTAGGTCCAGTAGCAGTAGGCCCTATAGACGGATGCAAATGGTGTGCATTGTATAGTAATTATCTGGTAGGTTTTACAGTAGTTCCTGTTACTAGTGTATTGCGTCTTCATTGGCAAATAATTTAGCTCATAGCACGGAGCGAACTAATGACATACTGTACTCTATAATGCAATATTAAATGACGGGAAGTCGTTATAAAATGCAGGACGTGAGACTTATTTGACCAAGTCTGTGATGTGATGTTGCCTTGACAGAATCAGTTCTGACACACTAAGTGCGTGCGGAACGCAGATATAGAGTCTCTTCCGTAGACTAATGGTGCATTGGCCTTTAACATAACTATGAGTACATTGCCATTTCCGACTTCACTGCCGTCAAATGGTAAAATATCATACAGTAAAAGTACAATCGTAGCTATATGGGTCACAATATGCTTATGCCATGCGATTCAACGTCATCGACCCAGCTTGATTCATCAGCTAACTCGCAGAAAATAATGAAATGCTGTGGCGCTGGTCTTAAATTAATGCAAATAGCGACTGCTGCATTTTCTTGTGATTGCAGTAATTTTTCAACTAGCACAGTGGTAGCTTAACATACAGGCTTTGTTGTGTCAACATATGGTGCAGCCTATTTGTGCAACACTTACAACCGTCATAAGACGGTTGAAGCCTCAAAGTTATTCTCCTTTTCACGAACGGAACTCGGCTTTTTTGCCAGCAGGTGTAATCAAAAGCCGTATTTCAAGCGTCACTGTTGTAACCACGCAGGATACGGCATATATCGCTCGAAACTCTAATTAGAAAACGACTCGCTTTTGTACATTCGTTGACGCTGCTGCTGCTGCTGCATAAATAACATCATTACGAGAGAGATGAGAGGCGTTCGTTACGACGTCGCTGCGGGTGTGACTGTGCGTGTGCGGGTTGACTGAAAATGCCGGACATGAAATTGACGGACGTGAAATTGGAAAATAAAATATGTATCGTTTGCAAAATAGATTACGTACAATGCAGTGTGCAATTCTTTTCGACACAAGGGCGGAACACAAATCACACCACAAGGTAAGTTGTATAATATGCATTATGTATAATGTGTTGAATTGCATAAAATATAACGAAAACATCAACTTAAAATTAGCTACAGGGGAGCAATGCTAAATCGAAGTCTACTCAATCTAGGCCTGTATATATTTAGCCACTTGAAACATGTCTTGTATCTGCATGTCCGTCAATTTCATGTCAAGCTACTTCATGTTCTGCCAATTCTAAATTTGTCCTCCATTTTTATGTCCGTCAATTTCATGCCTGGACATTTTGATGGACCGTCATTTTTAAGTCCGTCATTTTCAGCGCCTCCGTGTGTGCATGCGGCCAGTAATTTTGTCGCTGCTGGCAATCCTAAATCACCGCGCCCGGCACGCCGACGACAATGTGGTCAGTTATACCCCGTTTACACGATCAAGCTGGCTCCAGGAGCTGTTGCATGTTAGCTGGACGAGCCAGCTCGATGTTTGCTCAATCTTTGCTCGATCGTGTAAACGGGGTATTAGACTCATTGTCAGCGTTGTGGTCAGTGCTGGCGCGCATCACGCTCCGATGACCAGCTTACGGGTCATAAAACAAACGACGATGTAGTCTCTGCGATCTTAGCGTTGTTTAAGTATGATGCCGCATTGTCTGGGGTGGTATAAGCCCGCACAGCATACTCGCTTATCCACTGCAGAAGTGTAGTACGTAGACACCGACCGAAGGAATAAGAAATGTCAACAACATCCACAGGTATGTAGATAAACGATCGAACGCGTCAACTGTACCCGTAATTGGTTGAAAATCTTTCTATTATATCGTACAAATATAATTAGAAACTTACGTTGAGAAACTAGTTTTATTCAACAAATGGCAAAAAACATTTGCAAACGTTGATCAAGCAACATGACCCTTTTAACCCTCTTTACTTGGCGTATTGACTAAATCCATTTTTTATTCATCCGTTCAGTTTTTTTTCATATTCAAGTGTTTTGTCAGCGTTGGGTAAGATTTGAAACCGTTTTTGTTAGATTGTGATTTTTAATTTTAAACAATTTTAGTAACTAATGCCGAGGAGGCACGGTGGGCAATGGGGGCAGCGAGGTCCGAAAGCAAACCTTCGTCCGAAAATAAATTGTGCACATTTTAAGCGCATCCGAGAACACCTCTGTGGAAACGTGATATAATATATTTATTAATGAATCTTCGACTCTCTGTTTAGAAAAAGTAGAAAACCAACTTTTCAGTTGTTTTTTTTTCTCGCACCCACGAGACCGTGGCGCCTACGCCGCTAAATACTGAATACACAGAACGCGTAGCCCCTTCCGTTTATTATATTTCGACAAGTTATGCCCACCCGTGAAAAGGAAAGGCTCAGATTCCAGCAGGGGCAACCCAAGCCAGAGCAAGTGACTCCTGACCTAAACCACTGCTTCTCTGTAGATGATTGGTAGAAACATTGTACACCGTGGGCCATAAGAAACGTGCCACTTTCGTTTTGTCCATATCTTCACCAATTATTGACCGATTTTTAAAATTCTTTCACTGGCACACTTTGCAGACAATTTGCAATAATGTGATTATTATAGATCCCACCACACGGTAAACGTGTTTCTACACTAAAAAACGTAAAGTCCTTCCCGAGCCTTACGGCCCATAGGGCGGCGCTGCCTAAGTCGTTACCCGGCATTGTTTTGATGCGGAGTCGAACCTACGCCTCTGAGTTACCTCAAAATTACAAGTCCGACACGTTACCGTTAGACTACCGAGCCACACTTCTACACTACCTTGTGAAATATAAATGTAAGCAAAAACTAACGACAATAACAAGAATTTGGGTAAATGAAAAAACACTTCAGCCCACCATTGCGATGAATGATCCGTATGACAGTTGACAGTGTTAAACTCACACAGTTTAGTATCATACAGACCATTTACTGCAATGTTGGTCTAAAGTGTTTTTTTTCAATTTTACCAAAATGTTTGTTTGTTATTATCGTTATGTGTGCATATTTTATTGATATTTTACAAGGTAGTGTAGAAACGCATTTATGGTGTGGGTGGATATGTAATAATCACGTTATTGCAAATTGTCTGCAAAGTGCGCTAGTGAAAAAAAATTTAAAAATCGATCAACAATTGGTGAAAAGGTGGACAAAAGTAAAGTGGCACGTTTTTTGGCCCACCCTGTACATACGAGAACGATGGCGATCAAAGTAAGTGACAAAATAAAACTAAACCGAATAAAATTACTGTTTTGGTACTAAAAACGTAAAAACGCCATTAGTAAACAAAAATATCTTAAACGCGAATAAATTACATTAAATTTTCTTTGTTTAACATAAGTAAGCCTATGTTTCAAATAGCGAAACAAAGAGTACGCTACTGAAAATATTGTTGATGCTGTTGTTGTTTTTATGCTGTTGCCGACGTCACGTGATCGTCATAGATGGATTGGTATTAACGTCGTGGGTGGTGTTAACTGAACTGCAGTCGATCGATTAACGGTGCGGATTTGTCTGGCGTCAAAATCGTCGTTCACGTTCGGTCGCTAGCGTGACTGACGACTGACGTTGATAACTGTGCGACTATGACGCGGGAAACAGAAACAACGGAGTCGTCATCGATTACTCCTGACTCTTCGACGTCGTCGCTAGCCAGCGGTAATTCTTACGTGCTAGAGTGGCGCGTGCACACACGAACTGAATAATTTGCAATTTTGTTCAGTTGTCTTCACTCGAGAATTAAGTACTGAAGGATTAAAAAATAATAATAGAAGGCTGAGTGCGGCTGTCTAGATATTTATGCACGACATCACTTAACTCTGGGGATCTGTACATTATCGGAAACAAACAAGAAGAAGAAAAATGCGTACGTGCTGAAGTGGCGCGTGCAACTCTGTTACGCCGTGGCGTTCGTCGTCATGGTTGTCGTCGCAGTGGGTGGTAACGCTGTCGTCGTCTGGATTGTGATCGCTCATCGGCGCATGCGCTGCGTCACAAACTACTTCCTGGTCAACCTGTCGGCGGCCGACGCTCTGCAGTCCGTCTTCAACACGCTCTTCAACTTCGTTTACCTGCTGCACAACGACTGGAAGTTCGGCCACACGTGCTGCGTCTTCGCGCAGTTTAGCGCACCCTGTACACACAGGTACACAGCGCACCCTGTATCACGCAGTTTAGCGCACCATGTACAATGTCTGCCAGCGTATTCACCCTCATCGCCATCGCTCTCGATCGGTACGTGCACTGCTGCAACGAATTTTGTGCGCCGTAAAGCCATTAATGTTATTGAATAAGAAGCGCAGCTCTGTTTTAAACAATTTTCGTTTTTCTGTATTTCGATCAAACCATTTTCGAAAGTTCTCTGTAGCATATTTATGACGTTTTTACAATATTACGCCAACACCTATTATACATAAATGTTTACTAAATTAGATAATTTTTGGCAAAAAAATGGCCAAGACGATGAAATTATGCAAGGTGCACTCACTTTCCACCTCTCCTAATTTATGTTAACGCACTACCGTGTGAAACACAGATGTTCCAAATTGTTGCATAACGCTGAGTTATTTTCCAAGAAAACGCTGTAACGACTTAATTAAGCACAAAATAATAGTTAATGTAAATTATTTAACAAAATTATAAATTTGCATAACAGCGTGCTTGCAAATCATCAGAATTTATGTCTAAAGTGGGCCCCGCATACAAAGACAATGGCTTAGATGCAACGTCATTGACTGATAGCAGAATCATCGACTGACTGATCAAACGGCATTCACTCATTGATTAGATATTTTAAAGTTTATCGGTCAGCAATTTGTTGTCTGTTATTTTTACCATAAAATATTTAATATCACAAAATTGTTTAATGGCATAGCACTTTCTGTCGAATTGATAATGCACAGGTAAACAAGCCGATACAAGTAATCACCACGTAATGTAACAATGTGAAGCATCTGTGTTTCACACGGTAGAGCATTGACGTAAATTAAGCGAGGTGAAAAAGAGTGCATCTTACATAATTCTATCGTCTTGGCCATGTCTTTGCCAAAAGTTGTCAAAGTTGATTAAAAGTTGACAAAGTTATGATGAAAACAATTTTGACTGTTTTTGAGACACGGCGTATATTACGAGAACGATGGCGACAAAAATAAATAACAAAATAGAATTGAATAAATAAAGCTACTGTTTACGTACTAAAAAAGTAAACATGCCATTAGTAAACAAAATGTAAAATTATCATAAAATTATCTTCAACGCGAATAAGTTACGTCAACTTTTCTCAGTTTCACATAAGTATGTTCAAAATAAAAAAAGTACACTTTAAGTACTGAAGAAAAAAATCGAGAAAATTACACTTTTTGTTATGCGCCGACGCCATCAACACACACCGTTAACTCGTAGCCTATACGCTAACGTTGTTATCGTTCAGCCGCGTCTCCAGTAACGACATCATCGGTGCTGGCCGTTACGTCTCAAATTAAATGACTCGTCTAATTTTGACGCACTCCGACTTTGTAATGTACAGCACGAAGTACTTGAGTACCGCGTAGAGGTCATTCTAGTCACTCACGACCTATAATGGCGAACGAATTTTTGCTGATTTTGTGTTAATTGAGCTTATTTTTTGCCGCATGGTTCGTTCTCGTGGAAATCTCGTCGGTATAGCAGATTAATACGAGCTGGTATTATAAATCTAATTATTGCAGTGTCGTGTTTGTGAAGTTGTAAGCGCAGCTCTGTACTGGTAACGTGTTGCAGTCTTTGCTGAGCCAACTTAGCAGCAATGCAAGACTTCTAGTAAATCCCATTTTTTGGTGGTTAAATTGTTCGTACAGTGAATACACTCAACTTCATCACGAACTTTATCGTCATATATTCCTTTAATAAAAAGTTGACAAGTGCAATCTCTTACGACACAAATGTGATAAAAATACATATTTAAATATGCGAACATTTGGGACAGCAAACATTTAGCGACGGTATACAAAATGTGCTGAGGACGATGACGCTTAACGATCATTATTTCGTTTTGTCGCTCAACCTGCGTCTATCAGTCATTGCCGCAGTTATCGACCGATATTCGCAATATTTAGTTGGAAAGGTTTGTGACATAGGCTGCTATCTTGAATTTAAATGACGATAACTTTTGTCCAACCAGTGGCGTAGACAAGGGGCTTAGAGGAGTCCAGGCTGGCTTGTCTGGCCTATGTGCAGGCTACCGGTATGTCTTGTCTGGAAGATTGGGGAGGCCCCAATCTTCTAGACAACACATAAGCATACGTTTAAACTGCACCAAATTTACCAATTTGATCAGGTCAGTTTATTCTCGGAAGAATAATTAAAAATTTTGCCACCAGATTTAATCTTTTAAAGCTAAAATGCGCCCCAGATACCGCTGGGGCAGCTCACAGCGCTTCTCCAGACCCCTGGCTAGATTTTAATGGGTCCTACTTTTAACGCAAAGGAGGGAGAAAAGAGTGGGAGACGAAAAGGGAAAAAGGGAAAGGTGAAGGGAGATGAGGTCCCCCAATTGACATTTTTGGCTACGTTACTGTATCCGATGGTGCTATTTGTCGTAACGTATTAGTTACTCTGTTTCTATCACCTTTTTTTATTTTCTATTGCTATTAAGCTGTTTTTATTAAGTTGTTTTTAGGGCTATTATGTCGCCCTAATCGTGACTTTGACTGACTGGCTGACTGAGTGCAGGTACATGGTGATAGTGCATCCGCTGCGTGGTAGACTGAGCGGTGCAGGTGCGCTCGCGGTGATAGCAGTCATCTGGGTCGTGTCGGCGGTCATAGCGTCACCAAACGTCGTCCACGCCGACGTCTACACGTGGCTTGATAATGTGGCGTTAGCGCGTTGGACTGGTGATCGCGAGGTCGCTGGTTCGACTCCCTGCCAAGTATCAACCCCGGGCATGTTGTTCACGCACATGTGCCTGTGTCACCAAGCAGTATGATAGGCCTATGCGTCGCAGTTCACGCCGACGTCTACACGTGGCACTTTGACGACTCATCAACACGAGCAGTCTGCTTCATCGACTGGCCACACCATCACGCCGACTTAATGTCTGTTTATGCATTCTCAGCTCCGTGTCTTCATCACTATCTTGTGTTAGGCCTACATATCATAAAAACATAACTCATTTGTATCTAATGGGGTGTTTACACGATCCAGCAAACGTCCAGCAAACTTCCAGCAAATGTATTCAAAAATACACGTGCTAATACTGGACGTTTGCTGAACGTTTGCTGGATCGTGTAAACACCCTATAAAACGCATTAACCTTAATTAATTAGGCCTATAGTAATAGGCCTAATTTTCTAAATTTTAAATGCGTTTTAATTCAGTTTATGATAACGCCTTTGTGCTTTCGGGTGAGCGGCGCTCTAGCTAGTGTCACGATATGATGTGACATGCATGATGATGGAAACTCCAAAAATTGGTTTAGAAGAAAGACAGAAAAAACGATTTTGCAACAAACACAGCAGTAGAAAGGGGAAAATTAATTATACCACGATCGTTGTGGTGTTTGCCAATAAAGTTTATTCTGTTTCCGGCTTATAAATTGTATTTAAAAATTTAAGAAATGTTTGCATATGGCGATGATGAGTTTCTATAGGCTGTCAATAGTAAGCATATGTATATGGGGTCGTCCATAAATGACGTCACGCGATTTTAAGGAAAAATTTACCCCCTTTCTCTTAGTCACACTTCGTCACACTTTTCTGAACCCCCCTTTAAATATGACGTCACAAACGTCTAAACCCCGCAGTCTGTAGTGTAGAGTACAGAGATGAGTTTCAGCATATCCTTATTCTAATACATAAAATTATATCAATTTTCAAAATTGTCTACTGTCAATTTAATGCATAAAATCGTGTGAAATTGAGCACAGTGTTTTTAAATGTTCCTCGTCCTGACACATACGGCGAGTTGGCTACATGAATTTGAGCCAAATTCATGTATTTGGTTGTCTATTGTGCCTTTCCACAGATGTGACGTGTGTGACGTCACACTTCCTTTAACCCACCTCCCCTACGTCACACGTCGTCACAATAATGTAAACCCCCTCTCCCTCGGAGCGTGACGTCATTTATGGATGACCCCTATTTGCAGCTGTTTGGCCGCAATTTTAAATACAAAGTTTCTGCCTGCAGCCATTATATACGTGCGACGAATTACCGTATCGTAGCGTGCAATATAGCAGCGTCACCACAACGTGTATGGGACAATAGTCACTCTCGGAGATCGCTTTCTTTCCGCGACCGGAAGTCGGACGCTGGCCTTCGGATATAGGCGTTGCGGTCGGCCTACCTTAGCTGGGCTTCTTGTCTCTGTTGCCAGGACTATGTTGCCACGAAGCAAAATTGACAAGATATGCTTGTGATGTTATTTGTCGCAGCTACAACACATCTCTGCTATTCATCAATTACATCGTTCCTCTCGTCATTCTCGCCTTGACCTATTCGGTGGTTGGACGTCAACTGTGGGGCGGCGAGGCTATTGGTGAACAGCTGCCGGGACAAGTCCAGATGGTCAGATCTAAACGTCGGGTACGACACTGTACCGTGGTGTGTGCTTAAGTTCGTCGAGCATTTGCTAAAGCCCAAATCGCATTACGCCGACTTTGCGACTTTGTCGCCACTTTTATGATTTGTCTCCGTGACTTTCACCGAAACTTTGATGAAAGCTTTGACGAAAGTCGGCGTAATGGGATTTGGGCTTAATACGTGCAGAATGTTTTAACGACAAACAATCCCATACGGGAAAACTCTGCAGCTTATCTCTAGAATTGTAGCACATTTTTCACCAATTTGAATTGACAATGTTTTCTGGAACTTATGCATGCATTTTTGTATAATGCAGAATTACTTAAACTGGGATTCTGACTTGAAAACAGCAGTGTTGATAATCAATCACTACACATGATCACACGTCACTCCTTAATAATCTTCGAAATATGAGTTTGTTTTCGACGTCACTATTAGTCGATGTAATATTTATTTCGTCGTCGCTTGGTAATATGTGCAACGCATTGCAAAGGTAAAACAAGATTTGGTGTGGCGCACGGTATGGTACTATGGTAGTAATTCATTATTTGAACACCAAATAAACTGAATTGATGAAATTTCATCGATTTTAATCGTTTGTCGTTGACGGTACAGATTGTGAAGATGATGATTCTAATAGTGGTGGTATTCGCCGTCTGCTGGCTGCCTCAACACGTCTACTTTGTAGTGGTCAGTTTACATCCGGACGTCACTCAGCACGCGTCGATTCAGCACGTTTACCTCGTCTGCTACTGGCTCGCTATGAGTAACGCCATGTACAACCCAATCATCTACTGTTCCATGAATGCCAGGTTTGCCGGTTCCCTTTAACGTTATGGTAGATTGTGACAAAAGGTTTCCACAACAATCTAAGCGTTTCGTGTCGTTGTTCAAATTATAAACGCTACTTAATTTACTTTTGTAGCAGGTGCGTGTCTCGTGTGTGTGTCGATTCAACAACTAGCCTATCTAACACTGCGTCTTTTAAACGGAACCTAAAACATTACTGTTTCGTCATTTAAATTTAGTTTTATCATTTAAATTTGAACATATCTTTAGATTTTACATTACCTTAGGTTTTAGGTCATTTCTGTAAGTGGTTATTTTCGAGTGACTGATGGCCGGTCGTTGGGTCAGATTTGGCGCCGGGTTTCGGCATGTCTTCGGCTGTCTGCCGTGCGTCAGCGGCGAGAACCAGCGAGTGGTCGGTGGCGAGAAATATTACATTGGGTTAATTTCACTTCATGACACTAAACGACATCGAGTGGTCGGTGATCACATGGAACTCATCAGGTTCACGACGCGTCGCGCTGGCGCCGGCGCTCATCAAGCCGACGTCATCCAGCACGTGACTACTCCACGTCGCAGTCCGTGCGGTCGCCGGCGCCTGCTGGGTGCAGCCGCGGCCTCGCCGACGACATACCGCCTGTCACCGAGCGAACAACATCTACTGCCACGACCAGGCAGGAGATGACAGCGACAGAGACTACACCCTCGACAGGCGATACGAAACAATAAACAAAAAAGCCCAGTTGTTGCTAGGATAGCCGACCGTAATGGTTGTCAGTGCATAATCTTTAAGGTCATCTAAGGTCGATAATTTTCATGTTATTTGAAAGCCAATATGCCACTTCCTATTAGTGATCAATAGCAACCTAGGCTGTATCTCGCACCGTTTAGCAACAATAGCCGGTAACGGCCTTTAAGGTCATCATCCAAAATCAATGATTTCTATCTCATCTAACAGGGCGTATGACACTACCTATTAGTGATTAATAGTAACCTTGGCCCTATCTCTCACCGTTTCGGAGATATGGTCAGTTTTTCATTGAATTTCCTTCCCCGCCCATTCAACCCCAAATTTGAAAATGTTCCCTTTGTACTACATGGCTGAAATTCTGCACGCCTGAGTTACACGCACATGACTAATTATTCGTGTAAAAATTTTACTCCTACGATTTAAAGCTTTGCAGCAATATATCCGTTACAGACGGACAGACGACGACAACCATGCCGAAACGTGTTCATAAATTTATCCGCAAATTCGAATAACGAGATTCGAGATTTCTACGTCATTATTTTGTACTCCTTGACTTTATTGTATTTATATTATTACAGTAAGCTTAGGTAGTTAAAATTCTGTTGCATATCAATGGTCATGTGACTGACTTTGTCGTATTATTGTATACGTTTATTTTTTTTCTTTAATTAGGCCTATTTTGTTGTGCTACCAGTGATGATGAATAAAGATTTTCAATAGCTCGACCGTTACTTAAGTATGGTCGACTAAAAACTATTTAAAACATCAGAACGAAACCAGCTGAACGGCTGCTTTAGAAAGGATGCTGCCGAAAAAAACGTCATCATTTTTGCCTGAGCAACGACAGATTTCTAAAAAAATACGCTTAAACGGGTATGACAGCGGTAATCGAAGGCGAGGACAGCATTCAATTGGGGATATCCATCATAGAAGCGATGAAACTTGCCCGAGATCGGAATGCATGTATATGTCTAATAGGCTACAATGTCATATATTTTAAATGAATTTAAATGGCAGTTCGCAGTCGGAGATCGCAACCATCCGACAACGCTATGTTGTTCGCCAGGTGCCAGCAGCGTATTCGGTTTAGCCGTTTCAGCGGCTATATCCCTTACAACCAATGGTGAAGCATCCGAATATCCTGGTCCTGAATCCAGATGACAATCAGGGTCATCACGAAAATCTAATCACCTTCAAATTGGCCCACGTTTAACCTTCCCTGAAACTTTCGGCCAAATCGGCACGTAACTTTTTTTCTGCAATCCCAGTTATCCTGCTAATGCTATCAAACCAACAAATAAACAAGTAAATTAACGCCAGCAGTCACATTTATAACCTCGCCGATGACGCTATTAACTACCAAAAATAGGCCTACACCATAAGTTCACAACGAAGAAAAAGTTCACAATATCTGCGTCAGACATACGAAAGTAGAGCCACATTGGCACTGCACAAAATATCGAATTTGTAGGTCTTGACTTTTGATTACCCAACACTCTGCAGTTGAGATAGGCAAATTTGGAGCAAATTTCACAAAATTCATTTTTTATACACTGCATGACACCTGCACTTAATATTAACCAAAAAACTTGATTCAGTTGATTTTGTTTCGACGTATACTAGCTGCGGAAACTGATTCACAGCACAAACATCATGCAAGCATTAGTAAGTATACCGTGTCTCGAAAAAAACGTACTGGACCACTTCTATGTTTTTAATAACTCTGTAAAACATTTATCTATTTTGACAATTTTCGTCAAGCAACATCAAAAAACATGACGTAAATGACTGTAGCTTAGCCGGCCTCACTTAAATACTTTTGTTATACTACCTTGTGAAATGCAGAAGTCATAGTTTGGCCGTTTACAACAATGAATAATTCATAGTGGGTAACGCATGCGTCGGCTCAAAAACTGATTAGCCGAATAGCGACAAACATAAGTAACAGTTGTTATCTTTCAAAAAGTTACAAAAAGTTACATCACATCGTCTTTATTACTACATGTGCTCAAAATGTCCTCCTCCAGCACAAGCGCAAGCGGTGGACGTTGACGCGACTCGCCAACAGTACGTTCAATAACGGGCGACCCAGAGCAGCTCAATCTTTGCTGATGCGTTATTTCAGTTCGTCGACGTACGATCTTAAAATGGGTACATTTATTCTTAAATTAGTAACAGATTTTCAACGATATTTTGGTCTCAGTGATTTCCTGAGCCGACGCATGCGCTACCTGGTATGAATTTATTGTTGTAAACGGCCACACTACGACTTCTGCATTTCACAAGATAATGTAGCGACAGTGCTAAGGTGAGGTGGGCTAAACTATAGTCATTTACGTCAGGTTTTTTCCTCAATGGTGCATGCCAAAAGTTATTAAAATCGGCCAATGTTTCACAAAGTTATTCAAAGTGGCCCGGTTTTTTAGACACGGTGTATAGGCCTATCGCACGAATCTATCCAGACAGGATGCCATTTTCACATCTCGCCGGATGTTCGCCGGCGCTGCTGGGTTCCACGCCAAGACTAGCCTGAAGACTTCTTCATTAGCGGCACAGCGTGAGTGCTAATACGAGGCGTACGTCATGCCAGTCCATTTTCTGTAGGCCTACCTACCTACTGATCATGCGCCGTCTAGAAACTATACTCACTCATTCACTCACCAGTCGGTCTCCGGTTCACCGACGCACGTGCCTCGGTAAAATCTACTCCATCTTCCGTCATGCGCAGTCAAACCGTCGTCGTTATACTGCAGATACTAGTTCTGCACAGTAGCGTATGAGTTCCTGCAAATTGATTTACGTCATGTCCGGCGACTGAATCAGATGCACAAGTTTGTCCAAGATGACGGATGGGCTGGTTGGCTAGTTTCTTACTAATTCCGCCAGTCGAGAATACCATACGGTTAAGCCCATTAAGCCTATCCGTTTGCAGAAACAGTAATTCATCGTCGGGCGTTGCTCGTGATGTCAAATGCACATCTTGAATTTTGTCGTTAATCAGTAGATACATATCTAACAAATAAAGTTTGCTGTGGTAAGCAGTTTATGTCTCGTAAAATTCAACATATTACTTTTAACTTTTAACCGTGGCTTTTTTTAGAAATGCAAATATTGTTGGGCAGTTGTCGGTGCCCTCCGCGGGCCTATCTGTCTAGCCCACATATTGTGTTATGATTGTGGCATCTCTTCTTGTTGGCAAACAAAAATGCACAACAGCCGACAATATTACAAAAAAAAACAAACTTGATACGTAAGTTAATTGTTATTAGGCGTTCTGGGCATTGCTGTCGATATTTATCACAGCATCCGTACAGACGTTCAGCGGTTCGAACTAGTTTAGTTATAGCTGACCATGACATTAGCTAAGCAGCGGCACGTGGCGCAGCCCACAGTCGAAGCCGGACACCGGCGTTTACCGATACACCTGGCCGGCGGGACGACGATGCACTGTGGATACAGCAGCAGCAGCAGCTGTAGACACAATTGAAGGTAATCGCACACGACGTGACGTGGCGTCCTGTACTCTTGTAGCCCAAGCCTCTCACGCTGAGCGCACTGTTCGATAGCAGCGCCACCGTTCTCACGTTCCAGACAGCGATCGACGAGTTCAAAGATCACCAGCCGTCTGTCAGCGAAGAACGGATTGTGATTCCTGAGACGAATCTTGCTGATCAACTGATCTAAACAACACGCAGCAGCTTAAACTGGTGCTGTTTTTGCAACTTTCGGCTGCAGTCGTGCGTCAAACAGCAAACGACGGTGTGGTCTATGCGATTTGAGCATGGCTTAAATACGATACCGCGCTGTCTGGAGTGGTATTTATAAGCTTGTATTGCGTACTGGCTTACCCACTTCAGCAGTACGGCAGCCAGTACAAACATCACGTGCAGCGATCGTTCGACATTCGTCAGTTTATCAACGCTACAAATTACAGTCTACTTGATACATTTTCTGGATGGATCACACTCAGATCATCAACGTCTATCGAGCGTCGAAACGACGGATACACAAAAAGGTACCAAGTTATCGTTTTTCGTTGATGAGTTAGATTAGTACTTGGTTAACTGCATGACCACTGATCATTGCCGCCTATCTCACCTAGGAGAACGCCAACGCAGTGCTTCTTATTCGCATTTAATTTTGTGACAATGGCGCTATATCAAATTGTTTTTAAATTTTTCGATTTTACCCAACGGTCATAAACCAAAGAACTCTCACTCATATTCATTCATATTCATAATTATATTCCATTGAGTATCAGTCAACAATTCGCAACGATTTAATACAATATACAACAAAGTATACCCAAAACAGGTGGTGGTCTGGCTCAGTTGGTAGCATCGTTGATTGCATCAATGAAGTTAATCAACACCAGGCCCGGTTAGTACTTGGATGGGTGATCATCCCGGTATGTAACCAGCCACCCAGGTCAACTCAGCCTGGCCATTCCTCCGTGGGTAGGCGCAATGAGTACCAGCGAAAACTGAGACGTATAAACAGGCACACCGCGCGATGCACTAGCCCTGTATCCGTGGTCTTGCAGTGCAAAAACTGGTGTCTGGCTGAGGGCTAAGACAACGGAGATCAGCGCCTCCCAATGGGCTAAGCTCCGAGGCGGATTGAATCGTCGATCGGTAAGTCGCCAGCTTGCACGCAGAATGTTGAAGCACCCCTGGTGATCTGCACTCGGGTTGTCAACCTTTAATCACAGTAGACGCAGAGCATAAGCCGTGAGTCCTGTAGGCTACTGATCAGTGATCACCTGCTAGGCCTACTGCTTCACTGATTTGCGCCAAAACGCCACTATAATTATTATTGCCAGCAGTAGAATGCCGACTTGCGACTTCCATGATTGCATGCAGCGATGCCGATAATTCGACTCTGACTGCACCCAGAGATTCGTTCGAGATTGAGCGTGTTCTATGTGCGATCTGGCCGTAGGAATTTCTTATAATTTGTTTTTTTTCAAACAGGCCAAACGCTGCATTACTTATACCAAATCTCAGCGCTAAGGTGGTGTATTAATAGGCCCCTAATGCATGCATTATTGTGCTGTAAATTACTGCACAGTTAACTGATGGCTGTTTGTGTGGCAGCTATAACTAAGAACATATCTGGAGGCATGATGATCTAATGCCGGCAATCTGAAACAGTGTCCGATGATCCTGAGTGTAACGGACGGATGACGGCAAATGGTCAATGATGCGACTATACAACCGCTCGAAGGACGAGTTCATCCGACTGTTCATCGCCGTGGGTCATTGCGTATTGCTGACCAGTCAGTGCCTTGTGTCAGCAGCACTGGCTTGCCTTGTCAACGACATACAGTCCAAGAGCTTTCGTGTCGGACCGATGGATGACCGCCAAGACCCGTGGACTCCCAATGACCACAAGCCGCAAATGGAGGAACGATCTGGCACATTGGTGCACCTTGAGTCTCACAACTTTTCCGCACAATTATCAGAAACTAGAAAGGTGGCACTGCTGGAGGACCGGCGGCGCAGACTCCCGGACGCAATCATCATCGGTGTGAAGAAGGGAGGAACTCGGGCTCTGCTCGAGTTCTTGAAGGTTCATCCAGACGTCCGAGCACCGGGACCGGAAGTACATTTCTTCGACCGTCACTACCACAGAGGACTCGACTGGTACAGGTAATGTTCGTCGGTTGATATATTCGTACGCCTGTTTACACTATCAGTGCGGATACCATGCGTTACTCTAGTTAACGTACAATGCACAGTGAACTACGGAACTTCACCTGCCGTATGAGATCACAAAAGTTTTACCTGCAGCCACCCGTTACATGGCGAACGCGCCCCGTCTTAACTCTAGTCGGGCAGGCCGGTACTCGATTTACTTGACCCGGAGGGATGTAAGGCTGAGTTAACCATGGTGTTGGTTATATACCAAGATAATTTACCTGTTCGCATCAGTAAGTAACCATATGATAGCAACCCGACTGGGAGTTGATCGTGAACTTAACGTCATACTTAACGTCATACCAGTTATGCCACCAAACCATAGAAACTGGCTATAATTTTGACGCTTGCATATCAGTAGAGAAATACACTCCAAAAATGAGAAAAGTGTTTAGACAAAAAATAACAAATTTGATATATGAAACGGGTTAATATGTGTTTTTGTGAAAATTTACTATACCTCTTCCGTCTACGTAATTTCAGAAATTTATTAGTTTAGGGTGCAGATAATACTGACTAGTGCGAAGTCGAAAAGACTAGGTCAGAATAATGAAGAAAAGACAGGGCTGCTGTATTCAATAAACATTCTGCAGTTAGGCCTGCAAAAGATATTCGTTGCTTGCCGCGGTGCTAATGAGCTAACAGCTGTTTGACGCCTTCCGCTAATATCTTGTCGACGCGGGTGTCATCAAAACCACATGCTTCAAACATGGAACTCTATATACGTAGCCTTTACATTTATAGTGACGCGCTACAGCCATGCTGTATAGCGCGTTTATAGCACGGTTGTCGTCTGTCCGTTTGTCTGTCCGTCCATCTGTGGGTAACGTACGTATTGTGGCTAAGCGTTAAGTCGTAGAGGAAAACTTTTTACACGAATAATTAGTCCTATGTCGAGGCTGTCTACATACAAAATTTCGGGGGATACAATGCAATGGGAACATTTTCAAATTTGGGTTTAAATGGAATGGTGTAGGAAAGATGCGTCTTTTTTCAATGGAAAACTGGCCATATCTCGGAAACGGTGAGAGATAGGGCTAAGGTTGCTACTGATCGCTAGTGGGAAATCGCATACGCTTTTTCAGATGAGATGAAACATCGACCTTAGATGACTTTGAAACTCAGTACTGCAACAGGAACTGTACAGTCTGTAGCGCGTCTTCCCTAGCGACAGCCGGGCTTTTTTGTTCTATAGGCTTCCATGTATCAGGTCGTCACTCAGTTATCGCTTGTCGTCAGAGTTGACGTTGTAATTGTCGGCAGACAAACAGACTTTCATCATCCGTCAGTCACTCACGCATGTCATCTAGTGCCGCCTTCGCTGCAGCCGCAGCGCGCGTCGGCGTGCTGGGCCCTATTAGTGCTCCATCCGGCACGTCTGTCCGTCTGTCCATTAGCAGTGTGCTAGCTGTCTGTCATCACTTCACAAACACACAGCGACCGACAACTGCATTGCCTGCTATCGGACGTCTGTGAAGCCACGATGTCTGTCTCGCATTCATGTTTTTAGACCACATCCATCTGTGCTCATTAACGACCGTTCTCATTGCACATCGTTGCCTGCACTTTTCATGGTTATAACTGGTTGCTGGTTTGCAGAAGTGCGGCAGTCAACGAGAAAGAAGCTTAATCTGACCGCTTGACTTATTCTATACCATAGGTAGCTAATGTGTGTTATGCGTGCGTGTTGCTGCAGATCACAAATGCCGATGACGTTAGACAGCCAGCTGACGGTTGAGAAGACGCCCAGCTACTTCGTGACCAAGTTCGTTCCACAACGCATCTACGCCATGTCACCAAACGTCAAACTCATTCTAGTCGTTCGTGACCCGGTGACACGAGCACTGTCCGACTACACCCAGGCGCGTCTCAAGCGTTCTGATCTTCCGTTCTTCGAGACCCTGGCGTTCATTAACTCGTCGTCCACGGTAAGGCAGCGATATCGGCGACACTCTGCTGACGACTTATTCAGAGTGAACGTGTCGTGGGGTGCAATCCGCATCGGTCTGTACGCGCGCTACCTCGACCGCTGGCTGCAACTATTTACTCTAGATCAGTTCCACTTCGTAAGCGGTGAGCGGCTGGTTGTCGACCCGGCCGGTGAGCTGCGCCGTCTGCAGCATTTCCTCGGCATCAAGCAGCTCGTCACCGACAAGCACTTCTACTACAACGCCACCAAGGGTTTTCCGTGCCTTAAGAAGGCAGAGAGGGGCGGTACGCCGCGCTGTCTCGGCCAGTCCAAGGGACGTAGACATCCGGTCGTCGCTGCCGACGCTTTGCGACGACTTCGCGACTTCTACCGACCGCACAACCGACGCTTCTACGACTTGATAGGCATCGACTTTGGCTGGAATTAACTGAATGCCTTTTGATCTCACTGACTCCATGCCATCGTCGTACAACTTTATTCAGTCATTCTGTTTTCGTTAGTCAAAACACAGCACCGCGGACGGTGCATCTTACATGTTACAAACATATCCAACCTGCAGTGTTTAATTTTATCCAGGCCTCAGTTAAAGCACTTCAAAGTAAATTTTCCTTCAACATACACCTAGGGCAAGTAGAACACAGTTTAATCTGTCAATAACCAAAAAAAACCTAGAAAGTACTTGCGCCAGTCATCAACTATTTTGTTGTCATTTTATGTGATACGACTAACGTTAATGATCAAAGTTATTTGTTTGTAGGTTACGTTTTAATTGTTACTGATAATTTACACTTTGGCAGACATTTACTAGCAAGTCTGCGCTGTAGGAATTATTTTGTATATATTGCACTGGGTACAATATTTAATTGCGATATGTAAACTGTGAATACATGTAATTATACCAGTTGTATTTTTTGTTCTTGAGCAATTAGTTGGCGGGAAGTCGAGATGTCTTGCGCTCGGCAGTTGAACTCTAATACCCCGTTTACATGATCAAGCTGGCTCGAAGAGCTGGCTATATGTTAGCTGGACGAGCCAGCTCGATGTTTGCTCGATCGTGTAAACAGGGTATAAGATGCGAAAGTCGTGAATTTACTGACCGTTGCAGCAACATCGTCGGCAGATTTTGCCTCACCAACTGGCGACTAGCAGCTGGCGATAATGGGCCCGTGTAAGGGAGAGACATATCAATTACGTGATTATTTCTCCTGGGGCGGATTTTTCATGGGGAGACATTTTAATGTGACACCGGCGTACGGTGCGAAGAGCGGTGAACCGCGGCAGGCATGCAAACGACTGCTGCTGCTGCTGCTGCTGCAGCTTGGACGGTCCGACATCAAGATTAATTAACAGAACGAACCGGTCAGCTGCGCGTTAACCCACGACCGCGAAAACAGAAATACATCACCTCATTTAACCTGTCCCGACTCCGAGCAGCGACGACCGCAACATAATCGCCTGCTGTAAGTAAGTAGGCCTAAGCAGCGAGTATTGCTCTGAAGACTAACGGTCTATACAAGCCGCTTTCGCTGTCGGAGTCTGTTGTTGTTCTGTTGAAAGATCGCGCGAGTTAATGGAAAACCGTTGCCGCCTTCCATCTTCCAAAGCAAATCCACTTCCGATAACGACTGGCTGGCAAACACAGGTGGCTTTATACGTGGAGCTGCATTTGATCGAATCACATCCGGAAAACCACGTTAAGATTCGGATTTGATGTCGTGCATTTTTATGCAAGTAGGTTAAATTTAACGCAATTTAAACAACACTATTAAGTTATTGTGAACATACGTAGATTGTAGATTAAGAATATGTGTTATTTAGAAATGCGCCGAGAGCTAATCAAACTTAAAATGAAAAAATATTTTGTACAAGTATTACATCCAAAATCGTTAAACGCAATTGTTTGGATCACTGAATGTACGTCGTATGCCGCCTATCGTTTTGTAACTTTGGCTTTTTTCTTTTCTATTTTTTAGATTCTAGATTCTATGTTTTCTGTTTTGCTTGTACATTTATGCATAAAGCGGGCGATTTCGGTATTTGGCTGCTTCTTGACATACGTGTACGTCTCCGAATTTCCAAAATGACGTGATCGAAACTATACTCACTCACTCATTCACTGTTTCGTGACAGTTTTATCCAGTCGGCGGTTTAGAATCTCAACTCAGTCTACAGTCAAGGACATTTGTCCAACTTAAACCGATTTCATATCGTCTTCTACAAATTATAGATATATCGGTTGCGCGTGATATTGTAATATTACTTGGTCCGAGATCGCAAAAGATGCAGCTAAATCTAAAAGCACGTAGTACAGAATGACGTAACTAGGCAGTTCGAATGCCGGACATTCTTCCCCCGGTCATGATTCCCCCCGGTTATTCTTCCCCCCGGTCATAACTCCCCCTTTTACAGTGCGAGGTGGCGGAGCTCATCGGCGGTTTTTCATTACGTCTGCAATCGTAGCTCTAGTAGTTATAATAGAAC